>Ga0209075_1002483_pt1 | contig 16203 bp, 13 predicted proteins | sample Stecom2011_FD_187523 | JGI IMG/M metagenome (GOLD analysis project Ga0209075, IMG submission 187523) | Agricultural soil microbial communities from Utah to study Nitrogen management - Steer compost 2011 (SPAdes) (version 2) | ecosystem: Environmental > Terrestrial > Soil > Agricultural land...
ACAGGGTTTTGGCGGGCGAATTAATGGGAGAAAGGCCTGCGGTTTTGGTCGGGCGGCAACAACTTCTTTTTTTCCTGCTAAACCTTTAGGTTGTTATGGTGACGGTGGGGCGGTATTTACGAATGATGATCAACTGGCGGAGCTCATTAAATCCTTGAAGGTTCATGGCAAAGGAAGCAATAAATATGACAACGTGAGGATCGGCGTTAATTCGAGACTGGACACAATTCAAGCCGCCATATTAAAAGTGAAGCTAGACGCTTTTGTCAACCATGAGTTGGAAGAGGTGAATAGAGTATATCGTCTTTATGATGACAAGTTGAGAGATGTTGTTGAAACACCTCTAATTCCTGAAGGTTATTACTCGAGTTTTGCCCAGTACACTATTAAATTAAAGAGTAAAAAAGAACGTGACGGGTTACAAGTAGAACTTAAAGAGCAGGATATTCCGAGCATGATCTATTATGCCAAGCCAATGCATAGACAAGGCGCTTTTGCGGAGTTAGAATTTGATGAGCAGGACTTTGCCGTAACTAATAGGCTTTGTGATACTGTGCTTTCATTACCTATGCACCCTTATCTGGGTGAGGGAGATGTAGAAAAGGTATGCAGAGTAATTAGAGAATATATTGACTGATTCGTACCTATATAAACTAAGGAGTATAATAATGCTTTTTACCAGTATAGAATTGACTTCAATAATGTTTATTTCCTTTCTACTTATGGCCATACAAAGAAGGGTTATGCCGCAAATATCCGTAAAGAAAGTTACTCTTTTATTTATCAACCTGTTAATCTTGTCACAACTAATAAGCTTTAAAACAATATTTTATGTTGCTATCGTATCATTAATAGTGTATATGTCATCAAGTATTTTAAATCATGATCAGATAAATACAGACAGAAAAAGCCTATTGGTTTTATTAATTTCTTTGTTAATATCATTACTGCTAATAACTAAGTATAACTGGGCTCAAAAAATTCTGATTCACTCTAAGTTTGAGGACCTTATTACTGGGGTTAAATTAATTCAGTCAATAGGTTTGTCATATATTTTCTTTAAATTGATACATTTTTTGGTAGATTCATACAGGAAGTTGTTACCAGCGCTAGATATAGTTACTTTTCTAAATTATATATTCTTTTTTCCTACTTATCTTTCTGGGCCAATTGATAGATATCAAAATTTCTATAAATGGTTGAATCGTAAATCATCAGGAAAAGCAGGTATCCTTTTTTGGGCTTCCTTATATCGAATATTCATAGGAGTGGTCAAAAAATTTGCACTAGAGCCGTTAGTGATAGGTTACGCATTAGATTTTAATTCCATAAACATTACTAATATCTATTTGCTCGATGTATTACTTAGTTTAATTGCATATTCTTTTTATATTTATCTTAATTTTTCTGGGTATTCAGATATTGCAATTGGAACAGGAATGCTTATCGGTTTTAGAATTCCGGAAAATTTTAGAAATCCTTATTTTGCAAAAAATATTTCGGAGTTCTGGAAACGTTGGCATATAACACTATCCTCGATATTGAAAGAGTATATATTTTTGCCGTTTGTTCAGTATTTATCGAGACGTTTTAGTAAAACTCCAAGAATAGCAATTACATTATCGGGATACTTCGTTACTTTTGCAATCTGTGGAATTTGGCACGGAAGCACATTGAACTTTTTACTTTGGGGGATATGGCACGCTATAGGACTGGCATTTTATTATTTATGGAAGCAATTCATTAAAAAAGGCAGAATAGTAAATAATGTCTTTTTTAAAAAGATCTTAGTTGGAGTTTCTGTTTTAGTGACATTTAGCTTTGTCTCAATTGGCTGGTTATTTTTTAATTATTCAATCGATGAAATTAGTACGTTAAGTTATTCATTAAGAACGGATATTTCCGCTAACCCTCACTATTTCCCGGGGTATGGATGGGGAATAAACATAAATTATGAGCCTCCTAACAAAAGAATAAGCGTAGATGTAGAATATCGTCTTTCCCCGGGCAATGGATGGATGAGGTATTTTAGTGGGCGTTCCGGTGAATATAATTTTGTTCATATACATGGAAGCGAAAAGCATAATGATTCTTCGCGAAATTTATCATCTGGGAAATACGAGGTCCGTGTAAGATATAATAAGAATGACGCTTCGAGTAGATGGGTGAGTGCGGAGGTTGTCATACCTGATTATGAAAACAGTAGGAGTTTTATAAAATGAGATTATCATTGCAGGCAAAATTGGGGAAACTTGTACTTATTTCACTAGTATTTGTCTTAATACTTCCCGTTGTAATAAAACACATTACAATGTATCAACAGTTGACTATTTCAGGCGCGTATATCCGTGAGGACAATAGGGCATTTAATAGATTTTTGGAATCTATTAAGAAGGATAATGGAGTTTTAGTTATCGGTACCTCCGAGACGGGTAATCCTTTAGATGGAAATAATTTCTGGCATTTTTTAAATAAGGACAAAAGAATTGAACCATTTTTTTCGGTATTAGGTGGGGCTGGCCGGTGTAGTTATATTTGGTTTCCTACATTTATTGCCAATAAGGATGCTTTTTCCGGCTTAACTATATTATACTTTTTAAATCCAACGTATTGGCGAAGTGGCTTGAATGAATTTCATGAAAAATATTATCATAGATATAATAGTCCAACACTAGTTAGAAAAATTCATTCAAGAGTTAATGAATATAATATTAAAGAATTTGTTGATCCATATTTGGAGAGGTGCACCTCAGAAGGTAAGGTTGATAAATTGAAAGGTTACTTATCTTTAAGGTATAATGGGTTTAGAAGTTTTTTCTCATACGACTTAAGGAATATTTTCAGTAATGGCAGGATGATTAAATCAAGAGATTATGACGATTGTTTAAAAAACGAAATCGAACTATTATTATCTGGTTTAAACTTGGATTACAATGTCAGCGAGGAATATTTTGCTAAAAATAAAAATAGCGACATACCTTCTGTTGATAAATCATCAGACTTTCAGTATCAAGCATTAGAGTCTTTTATAAATTTAACAAAAAGCATAGAAATAAAATTAGTAGTTTTTGTTGGACCATATAATGGAATTTTGGCCCAGAAAAACTCTCCCTCAGTAATTCCGGATTATGAAAAATTATTGATGAAGATAAAGAATTTATTAGAAACGTTACAAGTACCGTATATTGATGGTTCGGATTTATCATTTGAACCCGGTGTATTTAAGGATAGCCAACATCATTCGGAATACGGAGGGTGGAGAATTGAAGAGAAAATCGTTGCTAACCAAGACCTTTTTTAAAGCATTGATAATAATTGTCTTTTTTTTTGTTCTTGTATATATTTTATGTGAGGATGCTGTAAAAGATATATCGTATTTATATATTCAATTCTAAAAGAGGTGGTTTTATGATAGATATTAACCCGGAAATCTTTCGCGAATACGACATTCGCGGTATAGTAGATAAAGATTTAAAACCGGAGTCAGTATATATTTTAGGCCTAGCGGCCGGTGTATATTTTAAAGAACATGATGAGACCAAGGTCTTGATTGGCAGAGACAATCGGTTAAGTTCCAACCGAATCAGAGACAACTTAGTTGCTGGCTTAACGGCGACCGGATGTTCTGTTGTAGACATAGGTATAGTGATCACTCCACTATTTTATTATTCCAGAGTTCTTTACAACATAAACGCTGGGATCATGATCACCGCCAGCCATAATCCGGCGGAGTTTAACGGTTTCAAGGTGGCCTTGGGGCCTGCCACAATTCATGGGGAAGAGATACAAAAAATATATAAATTGGCGGCCGAAATCAGTTCGACTTGGAGTATTACGGTTAAGCCAATTGATTCTAGTCGTGTTGAGTGTAAAAACTCAGTTGACGATTACCTGAAGATGCTGAACGAAAAGTTAAAACTGGGCGACAAAAAGCTAAAAGTAGCCATAGACTGTGGAAACGGGACAGCCGGTTTGTTTGCGGAGAGGTTTCTTAATAATCTAGGTTGTGAGGTTATTCCTCTATTCTGTGACTCCGACGGGAGTTTTCCCCATCATCATCCGGACCCGGTCAGTTCCGCAAACCTTCAGATTCTGAAAAAGGTTGCTTTAGAAAATAAGGCGGATCTAGGGATCGGCTTTGACGGGGATGGGGACAGGCTTGGGGTAATTGATAATGAAGGGAATATCATTTGGGGCGATCAATTGATGATCCTCTACTGGCGGGAGATCTTGCCTCAATATCCGGGCGCTGATTGTATAGTAGAGGTAAAATGTTCACAGGCTTTGGTGGAAGAGATTGAGCGGTTAGGCGGTAAACCTGTAATGTATAAAACAGGGCATTCTCTGATTAAGGCGAAGATGAAGGAATTAGGCGCGGTCTTTACCGGAGAGATGTCCGGGCATATGTTCTTTGCTGATGAGTATTTCGGTTTTGATGACGCCTTTTATGCCGCTGGCAGATTGCTCAGGATACTTTCCAACTCTAAACAGTCCTTGCATGAAATGCTAACGGATGTCCCAAAATACTTCTCTACAGCTGAGACCCGGGCGCCCTGTTTAGATCAGGATAAATTTGAAGTGGTTCAGTTGTTGCGCGATAGTTTTAAAAAGACTAATCAAGTAGTTGATATTGACGGGGCCAAGGTTTTTTTTGACGGTGGCTGGGGGTTGGTTCGAGCCTCTAATACTCAACCTGTCATTGTGGCTAGGTGTGAAGGACAAACCAAAGAAGACTTGGAGTACATATCAGGCACGATAAAGGAAGCGTTGGAGAGCTTTCCGCAGGTGGAACAATTCGAGTGGGAATACTAATTCCCCGAAAATATTTGTAATAAAAGGGGTGTTGATCTTTATGAATCAAGAAGTTCAATCTCAATATGACGAATTGGATTTGATGGATCTTATAAAAACGTTAATAAAGTCTTGGAAGTTGATTGCTATATTGTTCTTAATTACTGTGGCAATTGTAGGAAGTATTACATATTTTTATCTCCCCAAGAAATATTTGAGTAAAACCATATTTTATCTGGAGGCAGAGGGAAGGTACGCCTCAAAGTATGAAAAAATGAATATGGTAAAAGAGGTAATCCATTCTAATCAATTTTTAAGAGATACTCTAGAGACAGCCGGTTCTTCTATTACACAGGATATGGTTAATGCGTTTCGAAGTTCCATAACAATCAAAGAAACAACAGCCAAGAATACTGAGATTCAGGTGATTTGGGATGATCCGGCCAAGGCTTATGACATATTGAAATTAGTATATGATAGGTTTAAAAGAGAAACTGGAAATAGAATTGAGGTTTATGTAACAAATAAGCTTAATGTGGCTGAGGAGCAGTTTAATAGAACTCACGAAGAATTTGAGAAGATTAGTGCGGCTCTGGCCGATTTTCAAAAGAAACACAACATTTTTTTCATTCCTCCACAACTTGCCATCTCCGACCAATACTATAGTGAAATGAAAGCACAGCTTGCTGATTCACCCTCAACATTAATTGAATATGAAAATCTTATGGTGCGACAGGCTGCGGCTAAAGAAAATTATATTAAGGCATCTGATATTTTGGAAGAGACCCGCCGGAGTGTTGCAGATGAGTTAAATTATACGTTTGTTAGCATCGATCCTCCGCTTTATCCAGAGAAAAAACATTCCCCATCAACCGTGCTTAACATGGCAATTGCCGGTTTTTTAGCGCTTTTTGTTGGCGTTTTAATTGCTTTCTTTAGAGAATATATCCGTTCTTATAAAGAAAAGGAAAACACTATTACTTCTTGATGAAAATGGGAGTTGTTTAGAAGATAATTTGGAAGAATTTAGTTTTATCTCGAAAGGCAGTCTTAACTTAGAGAAATTTAATAAACTGGAGTTAATGTGATTTTCTAGAGGTGAATCATGAAACAGGTATTGGTAACAGGCGGCGCTGGCTTTATCGGCAGCCATTTAGTGGATAGGATGCTTGCTGAAGGTTGGCGGGTTACGGTGGTGGATAATTTTGATCCCTTCTATAATCCACAGGTAAAAGAAGAAAACATTCGTTCTCATCTGGATAGTAGTTCTTATAAGCTGGTCCGGGCTGATATCAGAGACCTGGATACCTTGAAGACATATTTATCCGGAGAATATGATGTAATCGTTCATTTGGCGGCCAGGGCCGGTGTGCGCCCTAGTATACAGGACCCCCTTGGCTACCAGGAGGTCAATGTGCGGGGGACCCAAAACCTATTGGAACTGGCCAAGGAATGGGGGGTTAAACAGTTTGTCTTTGCCTCTTCTTCCAGTGTCTACGGGGTTAATCCCCATGTGCCTTGGAGCGAGGAAGACCATGTACTTTTGCCGATCAGTCCTTACGCCAGTACTAAGGTAAGTGGGGAGTTGCTCGGCCATGTCTACAGTCATTTGTATGGAATCCGCTTTATTGCTCTGCGTTTCTTTACGGTGTACGGTCCCCGGCAGCGACCGGATCTTGCCATTCATAAATTCGCCCGTCTCATGCTGAATCAGGAAGAAATTCCGGTCTACGGTGATGGCAGTACCAGGCGGGATTATACTTATGTTGATGATATTATCCAAGGTATTTGTGGGGCGTTGTCATACCAAAAATCTCTATATGAAATAATTAATTTGGGAAATAACAAGACCGTGGCCTTGGGGGAGTTGATCAAGAGCCTGGAAAGGGTTTTGGGAGTCAAGGCGCAAACCAGGCAGTATCCGATGCAGCCGGGTGATGTGCCGCAGACCTGGGCTAAGCTGGATAAGGCTAGGAGGTTATTGGGCTATCAGCCGTTGACGGATTTGGCGACTGGGTTAGAACGGTTTTCTAAGTGGATAAAAGAGAAAAATATATCCTGATTTTAGAGATAATATATTATATTCGATTAGATAACCTATTAGCAGGAGTCTGGGGCAGTAGTCAGTATTCAGGATCTTAAGAATCTTTATGGTCTTACTATTGAATTGATAATTTAAATTTTTTTGGAGGCGAAAGCAGTGCATATAACTGTTGTGGGATCAGGTTACGTGGGGCTGGTCACTGCGGCCTGCTTGGCGGATTTCGGTCATTTTGTCACCGGTGTGGACAAGGATGCCGGGAAGATTGAACGACTTAAAAAAGGAGAGATTCCCATCTATGAACCGGGCTTGGATGATGTGATTTTACGCAATGTCCAGGCCAAGAGGTTGGATTTTACTACAGATTTAAGCGTGGGGGTGGCTAAATCCCAAGTTGTCTTTATTGCTGTGGGAACCCCTTCCCTACCGGACGGATCTGCTGATCTTAGCCAGGTGGAGGCTGTAGCCAAGGAGGTCGCCGCTTCTTTGCAAGAGTATAAAGTGGTGGTCAACAAGTCTACAGTACCGGTGGGGACCGGGAAGTGGGTACGGAAGATTATCCAAGAGAATCTCCGGTCTAAAGTGGATTTTGATGTAGTCAGCAACCCGGAGTTTTTGCGGGAAGGTTCGGCCTTGCATGATTTCACCCACCCGGACCGGGTGGTGATCGGCGCAGATTCCGAACAGGCCAGAGAATTAATGAAAGAGGTCTATAGGGCCTTATATCTGATTGAGACACCTTTTATCGTTACGAATGTGGAAACCGCAGAATTAATTAAATACGCCTCCAACGCTTTTTTGGCCACGAAGATTACGTTCATCAATGAAATGGCCAACCTTTGCGAAGCAGTGGGCGGGGATGTGCAGGTGGTGGCAAAAGCCATGGGTCTGGATGGGCGGATCAGTCCGAAGTTTCTCCATGCCGGTCCCGGCTATGGCGGGTCATGCTTTCCCAAAGACACCCGGGCGCTGGCAAAGATCGCCCGCAATTATGGGGAGAAGGTCTCCATCATTGATGCGGTGGTGGAAGCCAATGAAAATCAAAAAAAGCGGATGGTGGAGAAGATTCAAAAGGCCTTAGGAGACCTGCACGGGAAGACCATTGCCTTGCTGGGGCTGGCCTTCAAACCCAATACCGACGATATGCGGGAGGCCCCCAGCATTACGATTGTCAATGGGCTCTTGGCCGCAGGAGCTCAGCTTAAAGCCCATGATCCCGAGGCTATTACAGAGGCGAGGAAGATCTTCGGGGACAAGCTTCAATACTGCCAGGACGCTTATGAGACGGCTGAAAGCGCGGACGCTTTGGTGATTGTGACTGAGTGGAATTCATATCGCCGGTTGGATTTACCGCGGCTGAAGTTGCTGCTGAAAGAGGCGGTCTTGATTGATCTGCGGAATATCTATACGCCGGAGGAAGCCCAGGAAGCAGGGTTCAGCTATGTCGGGGTGGGCCGTGCGTGAGGCAGGCATAACTACAATCAACTTCTAACTCTATCTCCCGGGTTTTATCCGGGAGTAATTTTTTGTCTTTTCTGTTTCAAAGTAGGAAGGACACTGGTTACTGCCAAGGGAAGTCGGATTTTACAGGCAAGGGCTGACAGGATTTATTTCCTGGGACGCGAATAAGTATTTATCCAGTTTGCAAAGAAAGAGTTTGGTTTTGTAAGGATTAGTTTTACTTGGTTATGAACCAGGATAGTTTGAGCTTCGGTATTTTTCACTTGATAGAGTGTTATGCACAGGCAATGTAGAAGAAAAGGGGATTTTAATGTCGGAAATGTTAAAGGCGGGAGCAGGCGGAAAAAACAAGGGCATCCAAGTCAGGCTCTGGGTGGATCGGGACTGGGATACTACGGAATTTAAGACCTTTTTATCTTCTATAGAGGAGAAAACCGGGGACGGAGATATTATCTATGACAAGCGAAACCGCTTGGTCCGGCTGGCGGCCGACCCGATGTTTGGGATAAAAAGGGATATAATAGTAAAAAGGTTCAATTTGATCAGGAAATATGATCAGTTGCGATATTGTTTTATCCGCTCCAAGGCGGTCCGCTCTCTAGAGACCGCCCGGGCGTTGGAGAAGGCGGGGGTACACACTCCGCGACCGGTGGGGCTTTTTGAGGTCCGCGGGAGGTTTGGACAGATTAAAACCAGTAATTTCATTACCCAGTTCTGCGCTTATGATTTTTCCCTAATGGAACTGGTTTTATCCTTGCGGGAGTGTCAGGGAGGGGAGCAGTTGGCTCTTTTCCGAAGGTTACTGCCTGTTTTGGCCGGAGATATCAGGAAGATGCATGACGCGGGGATTTTCCATCACGACCTGCATGACGGGAATGTCCTAGTCAAAGAGACCGACCCGCCCGTCTTGTATTATATTGATCTAAACCGGGCCCAGATTCAAGGCACGGGCCTTACTTTGAAACAAAGAGCCAAGGATCTGGCCAGGTTCAATTGGGGTGAAGACCTGCAGAGGTTGTTTGTGGAAGAGTATATGCCCACGAAAGTCTGGGAATTAATGGGACTTTTGCGTAAGGAACGAGAAAAGAGAGTGAGGTTCGTGCGGTTCAAACGGAACCTACGGAAGGCGCTGGGCAGATCAAAAAGAAAAAATAATCAGCGAAGATTAGATGCAGGTGGAACGGAGGCAAAATGAGTTCAAGTATTGGCAGGAATTGTATTAAGGCGATCATCTTTGATGTGGACGGTGTTTTGCTGGAGGGGAAAAAGATCATTTCCGGGGCTCCGGAGACGCTGCGCCTTTTGAAAGAGGCGGGAAAGCGGCTGGCTGTGGTCAGCAATAATACCAGTCATACAGTGGAGATGTTTCTGCAAAAGTTTCAAGGGGTGGGTATGCCCTTTGGCTATGACGATATCAAGGTGGCCACCAGGGTAACGGCGGAGTATATTGCGGAGAAAAGTCCGGGGGCCCGGGTTTGTCTGGTTGGAGCGGAGGGCTTTGCCGTAGAGCTGCGTCAGGCCGGCCTAGAAGTTGTGGCGGAGGGCGGAGCGGCTGAATTTTTGGTGGTCGGTAATGACCGGGGAATCAGTTATGCCAAGTTTGACCAAGGATTGCAGGCTTTACTGCAGGGAGCGGAGTTTGTTGTGGCCAACCGGGATGTGATTATGCCGACGGATCAGGGACTAAAACCGGGATGCGGCTGCCTGGTGGCGGGCTTTTCCGCCATGTGCGGGCGGGAACCGGATGTGGTCATCGGTAAGCCCTCGCCGGAAATGTTGAAGTCCGCCCTGAAAACACTAGGGGTTAGAAGGTCGGAGACCCTGATGGTCGGAGATCTGTTGGAATCCGATATCATCGGAGCCAAAGAGTTGGGCCTGCGGACGGCTTTGGTGCTAACCGGGAACGGAAAAGGAAGTAAAGAGCGGATCACTCCGCAGACCAATCCGGATTTTATTTGGCCGGATATTAACGGGTTACGCAGTTTACTCTAGGTCTGGCATAAAGACCGGCTTTGCCCAGGGTTACATAATTGGTCAGAAAACCATGGACAGATAGATGTGGGTTGTGGGGAATGAGATTTTTATGAAGAAAACTCGTAGGAAGAAGATTATTGCGGTCTTCGGGACCCGGCCGGAGGCCATTAAGATGGCGCCTTTAGTACATAGATTAAAGGAAGAAAGCGCCGGGTTTGATCTGAAGGTATTGGTCACCGCGCAACACCGAGAAATGTTGGATCAAGTACTAAAGCTGTTCCGGATCGAGCCCGACTATGATCTGGATATCATGGCCCAGGGACAGTCCTTGACTGAGATTGCGATCAAGGCCTTACAAGGGATTTCACCGGTTCTCCGGAAGGAGGCGCCGGACCTGATCTTAGTACATGGAGATACCTCCACTACACTAATTGGAGGGTTAGCCGCTTTTTATCACCGGATTCCCGTGGCTCATGTGGAGGCCGGGCTAAGAACACATAACCGCTATTCTCCGTTTCCGGAGGAGATGAACAGGCGTCTCACCGGAGTCCTGGCGGAAGAACACTTTGCCCCCACCACGACGGCACGTGCGAACCTGTTGGCAGAGAATGTCCCTGCGCACCGGATTATGGTGACCGGTAATACAGTAATTGACGCCCTTTTGTCCGTGGCAGCCCGTCCCCAGCTGGCTCTTTCCGACGAGGTGCGCGCCATTCCCGCATCCAGGAGGATTTTGCTGGTCACCACCCATCGCCGGGAGAATCTGGAAAGGGGATTGCACCGGGTCTACCGGGGATTGCAGGATCTGCTCCAGGAATTTACCGATCTGGAGGTTGTTTTTCCTGTACATTTGAATCCGCAGGTTCGCGCGGAGGCCGCTGATGTTCTGGGGGGATTATCCCGTGTGCACTTGCTGGAACCCTTGGATTACGAGCCGTTTGTGGCAGTGATGCGCCGGGCGCATCTGGTCTTGACGGACTCCGGCGGGATTCAGGAGGAAGCCCCGGCCTTGGGCAAACCCGTCCTGGTGCTGCGCGATACCACGGAGCGTCCGGAAGCGGTGGCTGCCGGTACGGTCCGGCTGATCGGCACGGAAAGGGAGCGGGTATATAAGGAAACCCGTAGCCTATTAGTGGATGAGGCGGCATATCAGCGGATGGCGCAGGCGCATAATCCCTACGGCGACGGAAAGGCGGCCCGGAGAATTACTGAGTGTTTATTGTGGAAATATGGTTTTCTTCCGCACAGGCCGGAAGAGTTTCACCCCAAGGGGTGATGACGATTGGGGGATCCTGTTTGGAAAACCGGTTTTTTTGTCTTTTTATCTGATCTTCCTTGGAATCCTTCTTTTGACCATCTGATCTGGTTTTAGAATTTTAAGCTTTGTATGTTTGTGGCGACACCTCTCTTTTTACTGTGGAGAGTAGGGAGTCGCCTCTTTTTTATTAATTTCCCGGTGTAAAAAGTATATCCCGGTATTTTTATGGCAATAATCGTAATGAAAAGGTTTCGCGTACCTGTGGCGCGCGCGGGTGCGGGGAACAAAGTGGACTAAGACCACTCGGTAGATAGTTAGTTAGGGAGTTGGCAAGAGATGATACCGAATAAAGTTGAAATCTGTGGGGTTAACACCTCAAAACTACCTGTGCTGACCAATGCCAAGATGCGGGAATTATTAAAAATTATGCGGGCCGGAGAACGGAAGGCTCGGGAGGAATTGATCCAAGGCAATCTTCGTTTGGTGCTCAGTGTGATTCAACGCTTTAACAACCGCGGTGAAAACGTGGACGACCTTTTTCAGGTGGGCTGTATCGGTCTGATGAAAGCCATTGATAACTTTGATCTCTCCCAGAATGTGAAGTTTTCCACTTATGCGGTGCCAATGATTATCGGTGAGATCAGGCGGTATCTACGGGATAATAACCCTCTGCGGGTCAGTAGGTCATTAAGGGATATCGCCTACAAGTCCTTGCAGGTGAGGGATTCTTTAACCATTAAAAACGGGCAGGAGCCGACTGTGGGGGAGATCGCCTCGGAACTGAATGTACCCAGGGAAGAAGTGGTTTTTGCTTTGGATGCGATTCAAGAACCGATCTCCCTCTTTGAACCCATCTATCATGACGGCGGGGATCCCATCTTTGTCATGGACCAGATCAGTGACGATAAAAGTATGGACAATCAATGGCTGGAAGGGATCTCCATCCGGGAGGCCATGTCCAAGCTGAATGAGAGAGAAAAGCAGATTCTGAAGATGAGATTTTTTGACGGTAGAACCCAGATGGAAGTAGCGGAAGATATAGGGATTTCCCAAGCCCAGGTCTCCAGATTGGAAAAGACCGCTTTGAAGCATATCAGAAGATACATCGGGGAGGACCGGGTGAAGGAGGTTAAATCATAATGAGCAAAGGATGGCGTTTGCGGGCGCTCACCGGATTGGGCTTGTTCATGCTCTGTCTACTTTGTCTGGTTTGTGGGGAACGTCTGAGTGAACTGGCGATGGCCAAAAGAGGGAATTCCCAGGCGGAACTGGCTTTTACCACGGATAATCTCATTCGTTTACACGTAATTGCCCATAGTGACCAAGCTAATGATCAGCGGGTAAAGTTATTGGTGAGAAACCGAATCTTAGAGGAGACCCAGAGGTTGGTTACAGCCTGTGACCAGGAGGAGGCTTTAGGCCTGTTGCACTTGAACCGCAAAAGACTCCAGGCTGCGGCAGTGGATGAATTGCGGAAGAACGGATATGGGTATTCGGCTGCTGTTCAGATCGGGCGCTTTGGTTTTCCAGAGAAAGAATACGCCTTTGGAGTTTTACCGTCCGGTGAGTATCACGCCTTGCGAGTGATCCTGGGCGACGGAACGGGTCAAAATTGGTGGTGCGTGCTTTTCCCCCCGGTCTGCCATTTGACGGTAGAAGAGAAACCCAAGACTCCCGAGGTAGAGGTGCGCCTGCATTGGCGGGCGTGGGAGAATTTCCAAGCCAACAGGGATGAACTTTTAACAACGGCCTGGAATGACTGGGCGAAATTTTTCCAATTGGCGACAGTCTCTTCAGTGGATTTGACCGGAGAAGATGATACCGGGGAATAAGGTTAAGGCTTTATTTCAATACAGTTTTTCTTGTTGGTGGAGGTCTTTTTTATTCAAAAAAGCGCATGATCAAGTAAACCAAGGATCGTTCTGGGATTTTGGATTTAGTTATCTATGGAGGAAAAAGGAGCGGCTATTTTACCGCACAGCGCGCCAAAAGCTCCTCCCAATTGCGGTCGACCTCCCCTTGTAGTTCCGTTAAGACATCTTCGTTATCTGTTGGCCGAAACAGATGGCGAAATCGAGTCTGACGGCGGAGCCAATCCCGATAGAGGGTCTTTTTTTTCGGTTGATAGTTCAGTCGCCACTTGCCGTCTTCCACTTCAAAAAGTGGCCAAAAGGTGGAGTCAACCGCTTCTTTCACCAGTTCTACGGTGTCCTGGGGATTATAACCCCAACTGAGCCGGCAGGGGGCCATCACATTTATAAAGGACGGCCCGTCTGTGGCCAAGGCTTTAGCGGTCTTGGTCATCAGGTCGTTCCAATTGGAGATCGCGGCTTGGGCTACATAGGGTACACCATGCTCGATCATGATGTAAGTTAAGTTTTTTCGGGTTTGGTGTTTGCCCAGACTCTCCCTGCCCACCGGGGTGGTGGTGGTATTGGCTAGACGCGGGGTGGCGCTGGATCTCTGGATTCCGGTGTTGGCATAGGCGCCGTTGTCATAACAGATGTAGAGCATGCGGTGGCCTCTTTCCATTGCTCCGGATAGAGACTGCAACCCAATGTCATAGGTGCCGCCGTCACCGCCGAAGGCGATAAAGCGAATCTCCTTCTCCAGTCTGCCCCGGCGTTTTAACGTGCGGTAAGCCGCCTCCACCCCGCTGATGGTGGCGGCCACGTTTTCAAAGGCGTTATGAATGAACGGTACGTTCCAGGCGGTATAGGGATAGAGGGCGGTGGTCACCGAGAGACACCCGGTGGCCGCTCCGACCACTACTGGGGTATCTGTGGCATTTAGTACCAGCCGGATCATGGTAGGAAACCCGCATCCTGCGCACGCCCGGTGTCCGCCGGTAAAGAGCGGGGGTTTGCTGATAATCTCTTTGAGTTTCAAGCATAGAACCTCCTTTTTATGAGTAGTCTGACTTATACTTTAGTTCTAGCGCCTCAGCCTCTAGCCTCAGCCTCTAGCCTCCTTGCATCTGCTGAGGAAGGACTTGCTTAGGGTCGATCAGGAAGAATGTTAGGAGCGCAATGAGGGAGATCAAGCCGGTGGTGGCCCAGAAAAGCGGGGTCTGGCCGTATTTATCAATTAATCCGAAAACAGGCGGGCCAATGGCTACCCCAAAGAAACGGACCGTACCGTAGACACAGGTAACCAAGCCCCGTTCGCTACTAGGGGCCGAAGAGGTAATCAGAGTATTCAGGGAGGGTAGAACAGTGCCGGTGCCGAGTCCAATTAGACTCGAGACTCCCACCTTAAAAAGGACTCCTTTGACAATGGGAAAGAGAAAAAGTCCGGCGCCGATCAAAAGTAATCCGGTGAGAATTGTCCATTTGAGGATCTTGGCCAATTGGGCTTTGAGGATTGTGCCGAGCACATAGGCGGAAATAGCCATGATTAGTACGGGAACGGCGATGATTAATCCCCTGCTAAAGACGTTGAAATGATAGGTCTTCTCCAACAAATCAGATAGAAAGCTTAGTAAACCGAAGAGCGAAAAGAGGGAGACCATGCCGCAGAGAAAGGCGACGGAAAGGTTAACCCCTTTTTCTTTAAAGATTTTGGTCAGGTTTTGCAAGTATTCTCCAGAGGATTGTGCTTTTTTCTTGTCTCCCGGTTCTTGGGCGATCCAGTAAACCAGGACGGCCACGGGAATAGCCAGGGCTCCATAGACGAAAAATGGCATATACCAGGAGATCAGACCGACGGCTGCTCCGGCGAGCGGGCTGATTACTTTCCCCAAGCCATTTCCCGCCTCTAATAAGCCTAACACAGCAGCACGTTCCTTGCTTTTAATTAAGTCCCCGGCCAGCGCCATGGCTAATTGATAAGTTCCGCCCGCGCCCAGCCCTTGAATAATCCGCGCCCCCAGAATGTAAGGATAGGGCTGCTTAATGCTCACAGCGGCTAGCCCGGCCAGTAAACCCCCAATTCCGTAAACCACTAAGGCTGGAGCCATTATTTTTTTTCTTCCTATTTGATCGGAGAGGATTCCCGCGAAAGGGATGAAGATCCCGGCGGGAATGGAAAAGGCTGTGATTAATAGTCCGGCATGTAAAAGGTCGATGTTCAGTTCTTTTTGGATGGCCGGTAAAACCGGGATCAGCATGGAATTGCCCAGGACCATGATAAAGGGGACCGCCGTTAAGACCCAGATTGTGGGTTGGATTTTTTTGTCCATTTTATGTCTCCCATCAAAATAAGGTAAATGAATGGGTTTACGCTTTACGCTTTACGCCCTTATTTTGTCTATGGATAAGCCGAAATAAACCTGGGAAATAAGTTTGTGAATAATTTATGAACCTGCAGGGTTTTTCGGTGAAGATGTGGAAATAATTCGTTTAAAGTACTACAGGGAAAAAGTTGACATTTAAGGTCTTTCTTTATAAGGTATACATGGAGTATGGTTAGTTTGATATTTGGCAAATTAGTCGTTGCGAACTCTCGGGAATTTTTTAAGAATCAGGATGGGCAGCACAGGGAGGGAGTAAGTATGGCGGAGATTAAGTTACCCTATATCTTCCCGGAAATGGAGGGGGGCGTCCTCCTCAACTGGCTGATTAAGCCTGGGGACCGGGTGGAAATCGATCAAGATATCGCCAAAATCCGCGTAGGAGGCGAAATGCTTTTCTTCCCTTCGCCACTGGACGGACAGATTAAATCCTTATGTGTTAAAGAA
>Ga0209075_1002484_pt1 | contig 16202 bp, 16 predicted proteins | sample Stecom2011_FD_187523 | JGI IMG/M metagenome (GOLD analysis project Ga0209075, IMG submission 187523) | Agricultural soil microbial communities from Utah to study Nitrogen management - Steer compost 2011 (SPAdes) (version 2) | ecosystem: Environmental > Terrestrial > Soil > Agricultural land...
ATTTGACTTTACAACCTCACGTACAATCCTGTACTAAATAGTCCTCTGTAACCAAATCCAAATTCTGCGAAAGCTCCAATTCTTTCTCCTCCAGCAGCAATTCCAAAAGGACTTATTTGAAAATTAAAGTATGCAAAACTATTGTCTGTATTTTTTCCCTCAGGCACCACAGAACGATCTTCTTTATCCACGAAGCTAGCTCCTGCTCCAATCAGCCCATACATTTTTATGTGTGTCTTTTTCATATAATAGAAAGTGGCATCACCTCCTACGCTGTAATAGTTTATGCGTTGGTCACCTACAAATTCCCCACTTTTATAATAGTCTCCACTTGCTTTTGCGTAGGACAAAGTCATCCCCATTGAAAACCAATTGCTTATATCATAAGCGTATGAAATGCGAAAATCACCCACATATCGCTTGTTTTCTAATTTTGACCCATCAAGTACTCCTCCTACAATATTAGTCCCCACGTTAGAGAAAATATCTAAGAATGAATTAGTTGTTAAAACGCCAAAGCCAGGCGAGATTTGATGTTTCTGTCCAAACGAACAATTGATAAAAAAGATTATAAAAAGTAATAAGCTAAATTGTTTCATTGTTTTCGTTTTTGATATTTAGTTAAATATTAAATAGCTAAAATAATCAAAAACATGGCTTCAGTTATTTTTTTAGTTAAATTAACAATACAATCTGACGCTAAGGCGAATAACAAATTAAAAAAAATGTATATCTTTGTATGTGAGTTTATTCCAAATATCAAACAATATACTTATATCAGATAAAAGTCGAAATGACCGCTGAAAACAAAAAGTAGATTGGAAAGTAACCACAAATCATTAGATAAGTGAGGAGAGTTATAAAATGATTCGTTTAAATCTCCCACCAAAATAAAATTATGGAAAATAACAGCAACAAAATAGCCATTTTAGTAGATGGTGATAATGCACAAGCCAAATTATTAAGCAACATCCTTGAGGAAGTTTCTAAATATGGAAAAGTAACCATTAGGAGAATTTATGGCGACTGGACTATTCCGCAGATGAATAGTTGGAAAGACTTACTTAATGACCTTTCCTTCACACCTATTCAAAAATTCAATTATACGACAGGTAAAAACTCAACCGACAGTTCGTTGATTATTGATGCTATGGACATTTTATACAGTGAGAAAGTCGATGGTTTTTGTATTGTCTCAAGTGACAGTGATTACACAGGGTTGGCAAAACGCATCCGAGAAGCAGGGATTTTTGTAATGGGGATTGGAGAAAAGAAAACACCCAATGCCTTTGTTCAATCATGTGAAATTTTTACCTACACCGAAACTTTAACCCCTGAAGAGGAAGAAGAAGAAGGTAACAAAGCAAGAAAGTCCGCTCAAAGGTCAAAAGCCAAAAAAGAAGACAAGATATTACACAAAAAAGAGCTCAAACTTATCGACAAAGCGTTTGATATGTCGGTTGGAGAAGATGATGAGACTTACATCTCTGTAATTGGTGCCAACTTAAGGAAATTAAATTCAAGTTTCGACGCCCGAAATTATGGTTTTAGAAACCTTACCGAACTTTTTAGGAATATTAAAACTTATGAAGTTATCGACAATCACAAAGAAGGTGTAAAAAACAGATTGGTTCGTCGTAAAAGCTAATGATGAACAATTCTTATCTTGGCGTGTTTTAATAGAAGAAACGACAATTAAATAAAACAAAGCAATGAAAGTAGAAATTTGGTCAGATGTGGCATGTCCATTTTGTTATATAGGTAAAAAACATTTTGAAAAAGCCTTAGAAGCACTTCCGTTTAAAGAAAGTGTAGAGGTGGAATGGAAAAGTTTTCAGTTAGATCCAAGCATACCCGAAGAAGGTTTGCAGATGACTTCAGCTGAATATTTAGAAAAGCGAAAAGGCTATCCTAAACAGCAATTAGACCAAATGTTTCAGCATCTTGCTCAACAAGGAAAAACTGTAGGCATTGATTTTAAAAACGAACAAGCCATTCCAGCCAATACATTCAAAGCTCATCGTTTAATACACTTTGTGCAAAACGCAGGGAAAGGTTCTGAAATTGAAGAAGCCTTATTTAAAGCGCATTTCACAGACGGAAAAGATGTGAACAACACAAATGTTTTGGTGGAACTAGCTGGAGAAATCGGATTAGACACACAAGCCGTAAATAAGGTTTTAACATCAGAGCAACACACAGATGACGTGAAAAAAGATATCGCAGAAGCAAGACAATTCAACATACAAGGTGTTCCATTTTTTGTAATCGATAGAAAATATGGACTCTCAGGTGCACAACCGATTGATGCGTTTAAACAAGCCCTGACACAAGCATACGAAGAAAGCAAGCCCAAGTTTGAAATGAAAGGAAACGCTGAGAGCGACGCTTGTGGTCCTGAAGGCTGTGAAGTTTAAACATCTTTCCATTAATCCCATTTTATTCTAGGAGTTTCTACATTAATTATATTATCTTTGTGCTTGAAATGGGGTGCTTTAAAAGGCTGAGATGAAACCCAAGTACTTTAAATGTACTGAGCTTGATCCAGGTAATGCTGGCGTAAGTATTTGATTCACTGAGTAAATAAACATTCAAAACGTTAGTTTTACTGCCCTATTTCGTGTAATTTAAACAATAAAGCATGGAGTGGGTAAATTCTTTGTTTATCTTGCAGGTACTGGGAACGATTTTCGGTGTCGCACAAGTATTACTCGCAAGAAAGAACAACATCAACAACTATCTTTTTGGAATCACATCCATCTTAATCAGTATTTGGGTTCATTTCCAGAGTAAACTCTATGGTGATATATTGCTTTATTTATACTACCTCATCATGAGTATTTACGGTTGGATTTACTGGAAGTTTGGAAAAAACAATCAGCCCGCACCTATCTCCTATTCCACAAAAAAAGAACACCTCATCGCAGCTTCAATCGTGATAATTAGTTTTATTTCCATTTTCTATTGGCTGAAAAATTATACAGATTCAGATGTTCCATACTGGGATTCAATCACTAGTGCGTTCGCATGGGCGGGAATGTGGTTGATGGCAAAACGAAAAATTGAAAATTGGGTGTACTTAAATATAAGTAACATCATCATGATACCCCTATTAATCTACAAAGAACTATACATTTATGCAGGACTTACTGCCTTTTTATTCATTGTGGCTATATCAGGCTACATAGAATGGCGAAAAATTATAAAAAACAAAGCGCAATATGACAGCTGAAGAGCTTAGGGAAAAATGCTTTCAAGCAAAAGAGTTTTCAACGGAAATCCTCGAGTGGATTCAAAAAGAAAACCTGTGGAATATATGGGTTCCTAAAGCGTTTGGAGGGCTAGAATTTTCCTTGACTAAAGGCTTAGAAAAGCTGAAAGAATTAGCAAAAATAGATGGAAGTTTAGGCTGGACAATCACACTTTGTAGTGGTGCAAACTTTTTTATCGGCAACTTACAAAAAGAGGTAGCTAAGGAAATATTCTCTCAAAAAAATGTATGTTTTGGTGGCAGTGGCGGTGCTTTTGGCACAGCTGAAAAAATTGGAAATAAATACCGTATCAATGGAACGTGGCGATACGCTACAGGTTCAAAGTACCTCAGCCACTTCACCTTAAACGCCAACATCCTTCAAAATGGAAAGCCCGTGATTAATCAAGACGGCACACCCTATATTCGCTCTTTTGTTCTTCCAAAAAATAAAGTCGAAATTATAGAAGACTGGAATGCGATGGGGCTCCGTGCAACAGTAACCCACTCTTTTCACGTCGATCAGGTTGAGTGTCATGAGAAATACAGCTTTCTTTATACAAAAACGTATCTTCCTCAAGCACTCTATCAAATCAACTTTGGTACTTTTGCAGACCTCACTTTGTGGGTAAATTATTTGGGCATGGCCACACATTTTGTAGAAAACCTTACGTTTCACTTCCCACAGCTAAATACAAAATCACTTCAGCAAGTCGTGAACACAACAAATCAACAACTTTTTGAAGCTGCCTATCAAGTTGAAAATCAACTAAACAACAATCTTCCAATCACTCAATCATCCATAGATAATATACATCAAAAAGCCGTAAAAAGCGTAAGAGAAATCACCCGAGAAATTATACAAATCTATCCCTATACAGGTATTCGAGGCAGCTCAATTGACCATGCTGTCAATCAACTATTTAGAGATTACTTCACGGGAACACAACATCCAATTTTTACAAAAAAACAATAAAGATATCAAAAACACAATTAACTGACAGTCATAAGATTATCGTTAGGAGATATGCTATTTTTAAAACTTTGACTTTATTTTTGACATTTTATAAGTCGATTTATTTTTAAATCAATAAAAAGCTCTATATTTGTCCCCGTGTTAAAAAATACACATACATAAAAATCATTTAAATATAATATTGGCATGTATTTATCATCAGAAAAGAAAAAAGAAATTTTCGAAAAATTCGGAAAGTCAGCAAATGACACAGGTTCTGCAGAAGGACAAATTGCATTATTCACTTACCGCATTAGTCATTTGACTGATCACTTGAAAAGAAATCGTAAAGATTACAACACACAGAGAGCACTTCAAATGTTAGTGGGTAAAAGAAGAAGATTATTAGATCACTTAAGACGTAAAGATATTGTTCGTTATCGTGAGATAATTAAAGAATTAGGGTTGAGAAGATAATTCTCACGCTATATGTTTTTTAGGAAAAGGGGGGCGGTCGATTTATTCGAGGTCTCCCTTTTTTCTTAAAATTTTAAATTGTAAATAAATAAATATGAATAAAATAATCAAAAAGTCCATCACTATAGGAGGCAAAGAAATCTCCATCGAGACAGGTAAGCTTGCTAGACAAGCTGACGGCGCAATAGTGTTACAAATGGGCGGAACTATGCTTTTAGCAACTGTAGTGTCTGCTAAAGAAGCAAAAGAAGGGGTAGATTTTCTTCCCTTAACAGTAGATTACCGTGAAAAATTCTCTGGATCAGGACGTATTCCTGGAGGTTTTTTACGTCGTGAAGGAAGACCTACAGACGGTGAGGTTTTAGTCATGCGTTTAGTTGACAGGGCTTTACGTCCTTTATTTCCTGATGATTACCATGCCGAAACGCAAGTGATGATTCAAATGTTGTCTTACGATGGCGAGCATTTGCCAGACGCATTAGCTGGTTTAGCAGCATCTGCAGCAATTTCAATTTCTGATATTCCGTTCGGAGGTCCAATGTCAGAAGTGAGAATCGCTAGAGTGAACGGAGAGTTTATATTGAACCCAACACGCACAGAATTAGAAGGTGCTGATATGGACATGATGATTGCCGGTACAATGAAAGACATTGTGATGATTGAGGGAGAAACTCATGAAGTACAAGAAGCTGATTTGGTAGAAGCAATTAAATTTGCTCACGAAGCCATTAAAGCACAATGTCAATTCCAATTAGAAATCGCAGCTGAAGTTCCTACATCAACACCAAAACGTGAGTACTCTCATGAAGAGAATGATGAGGAAATGCAGAAAAAAATTCATGATTTTGCGTTTGAAAAATGTAAAGCTATCGCGCAACAAGGATTAGCAGACAAACACAAAAGAGCTGAATTATTTGACGAAGTTAAAACAGGAGTTAAAGAACTGTTTACTGAAGAAGAGCAGGAAGAAAAAGGAGATTTAATCAGTAGATACTATTCTCAAACTCAAAAAGAAGCAGTTCGTGACGTAATCTTGAACGAACGCATTCGTTTAGATGGTAGAAAATTTGATGAAATCCGTCCAATTTGGGCTGAAGTAGACTACTTACCAGGCGTACACGGTTCAGCAGTTTTTACACGTGGTGAAACACAGTCATTGACTACATTAACTTTAGGTGGAAAACTTGATGAACAAATGCTAGATGGAGCTACGTTCCACGGTACGGAAAGTTTTATGCTACACTATAACTTCCCTCCGTTTAGTACTGGAGAAGCAAGACCTATACGTGGAGTTTCTCGTCGTGAAATTGGACACGGAAACCTTGCATTACGTGCCTTGAAATATGTTCTTCCTGAAGAGAATCCTTATACAATTCGTATCGTTTCTGATATTTTAGAATCAAATGGTTCATCATCTATGGCAACAGTTTGCGCTGGTACACTTGCTTTGATGGACGGAGGAATCCAAATCAAAGCGCCAGTTTCAGGAATCGCTATGGGATTGATTATGAACTCGGAAGGAAAGTATGCTGTTTTATCTGACATCCTTGGAGATGAAGACCATTTAGGGGATATGGACTTTAAAATTACAGGGACAGCAAAAGGAATTACAGCTTGTCAAATGGATATTAAAGTAGACGGTTTGCCATACGAGGTGTTAATTGAAGCACTCGAACAAGCAAAAGTGGGTAGACTTCATATCTTAAATAAAATTGTTGAAACTATAGATGCGCCGCGTGCGGAACTTAAACCAACTGCTCCTAGAATGGAAGAGTTTAGAGTTCCAAACGAAATGATTGGTGCGATAATCGGTCCTGGAGGAAAAATCATCCAACAAATCCAAAAAGATACTGGTGCAACCATCACTATCGAAGAAGACGAAAAAACAGGAGAAGGAATCGTTCAGATTTTAGCTACAGATGCTGAAGCGATGGATGGTGCATCTAGTGCAGTGAAAACAATTGCATTCCCTCCTACTGTGGAAGAAGGAAAAGTATACGAAGGAAAAATTAAATCTGTACAAGCCTATGGTGTTTTCGTAGAAATCTTGCCAGGAACTGATGGATTAATTCACGTCTCTGAATTTTCTACAGAACGAATTGCAAAAATGGAAGACGTAGCGAAAGAAGGTGACATCGTTAAATTCAAAGTAGTAGGACGCGATCCAAAATCAAAAAAATGGAAGTTATCTCGTAAAGTGTTATTAGAAAACACAGAAGCATAATTTTTAAACCATTAATATTTAAAGGCCGTTAATAAAAATTGACGGCTTTTTTTAACCTTTTTGTTTATTTTTCGTCTATATTTATACAACGAATAAAACATTATTGCACAATGAGGTATTATTGCCTTTTATTTTTACTCTTCTTTGTCTCCTTGTCAAATGCACAAGACATTCATTTTTCACAAATGAAGTTTTCTCCGCTAATGGTAAATCCATCACTGGCAGGATTAAATGGAAAATACAATGCCATTGTGAATTATAGGAGTCAATGGAATAGTGTATCTGCACCTTTCACTACAATGGGCGCTTCTTTTGATATGAACTTCAGCAACACGGAGAACAATAAAGGATTTTTGGCTGGAGGAATCAACTTATTCCACGACATTGCAGGAGATATGAAAATGACTACTTCAAATGTAGGCCTTCACCTTGCTTATCATTTAAGAACAGGAAGAAACAGCACCATCGGATTAGGAATTCAAGGTGGATATGCTTCTCGTGGTCTGGGCAATATCAACGGTTTATATGCTAGTCAGTACAACGGAACCATAATCGACCCGAGTATACCTAGTGGTGAAAATTTTAACCGTACAAATTTTGGATATGTCGATTTAGGAAGTGGCTTAACTTTTCGTCATAGCACATTATCTGGACACACTTTTAATCCACAAGGATACAGCCTTACAGTTGGTGTAGCCGCTTACCATCTTACCCGTCCAAAATATTCTTTTTTACAAGGTGGAAGTGAAGATTTAGCTATGCGTTTTACTGGTTTTGTTGAATCAGAGCTTATCCTCAACGACCGTTGGGCACTTATGCCAGCGCTTTATTATCAAAGACAAGGCGCACACCAAGAAGCATACTTCGGAACATACTTCAAGTACCATATTATCAAACAATCAACTATCACGTCACTTATTGATGGATTATACATTGCGTATGGACCATTTTATCGTATAAACGACGCTTTTGTCAATAAACTTTTGATTGACTATAAAGGTTATGCTTTAGGAATTTCGTATGACATTAATCTTTCATCACTCACACAAGCCAGTAAAGGACGAGGAGGAATTGAGTTTATGTTCAGGTACACGATGCCGATGGGCGAGCTATCGCGCTCAAGATTTAAATAAACTATTGTAAAATAAACTCCGTGAGCTTGGGAATTAATTCCTTGTGAAGGGGCAACTCTGGATTAAAATAAGTTTTCAAATTTTCATCCCTGTCTGCTTTTGCCTCTTTCAACACATGGTTCATTCCATCTATAACTACCAATTCTGCACTTTCATTTCCTTCTTTCTGAAGTTGAGCATCTTCCATCGTCACTTGAATATCTGTCGAACCGTGAACAATCAAAGTTGGGATGGATAACTTAGCAATCTCTACTTTAGGGTCTAATTGAATCCATGAAATAAGGTAAGGCTGTACACTTTTTCTAAATAAAGCTACAAGCTCAGCGGGAACGTCTTCAACTTCATTTCCATTCTTTAATTCAGCAAGTATACGCTTTGTTTCATCTAATACTTGCGGCGACTGCTCTTTAATTTGCTGGGTAATCACCTCGTCAATCACCCTTCCCGTACCTGATAATGAAATAAACTTACTCACCTCTCTTTCTTGTGCAGCCAACATCCCAATTAAAGAACCTTCAGAGTGTCCCATCAAAATAATGGTATTGAATTTCTTCTTCTTTAAATAGTCAATCCAGGCCACGACTTGCTCAACGTTATGACTAAAATCAATGTCTTTTTCTTCCAATGAATTTTCACTCTTTCCAATAAAAGCCTTGTCATACCTCAAGCTTCCAATGCCATTTTCAACTAATTCTTCTGCCAAAAAACGATACGAATTGGGTTGCATCATCATGCTGTTTCCATTACGATCTGTAGCTCCTGAACCAGGAATAAGAATCACTATTGGCGCATTTTTAGGAGATTTTGGGGTGAGCAACGTTCCATATAGCTTACCTCCAGAGATTTTAACTTTAATTTCTTTCTCTTTCTGCGCAAAAGAAAAGTTATGGAATGTAAAAATCAATGCGACTAACAAGATCCAGTTGAGTTTCTTCATCTTTTTATTTATTACTTTAGTATTTTGAATATAAAAATAAATAATTAATCTTCGAATGAAGAACATTTTCACATATTTCACCAACAACAAAGACTTCACCTTACTCGCTTTTGATGCTATCTCTTATTTTGAAGGAGATGATACGGCAGCTTTAGATGCATATTTAAATCAAAATGAAAAAGAATATCGAGTGGGATTTATGTCCTACCCTTCCCGAAATTCACAAGCTAATCCATCAGAAAAAATAGACTTTCCTACGATTGGCTTTTTCGTTCCTCGATATGTGGTTGAGATTGATGAAAAAGGAACACTTACTTATTTAAAAGGCAACAAAGACAGCTATTCTTCAAGGAAAATAGAGGATTTTCTAAACCATTCAAAAAAAGAAAATAATAACAAAATCCGACTTCAAAGTCAACTCTCAAAGTCGGAGTATTTATCAAGAATACACGCTTTGCAGACAGCTATGAAAAATGAAGATGTTTGCGTAGCTGTATTTTGTCAAACGTTTTATGCAGCTCAACATAAAATAAATCCCAAAACAACCTATTTTCATTTAAACAAGAGAAGTAAGTCACCATTTTCTTGTTTTTTACAGTGGGATGAAAAATATGTATTATCTGCTAGTCCAGAACGATTTATTAAAAAAGAAGGGAATAAATTAATCACACAACCCATTAAAGGAACGGCTAGAAGAGGAACAACAAAAAGTGAAGATAATAGATTTAAAGAAGAGTTAATCTCAAGTCAAAAAGAAAGAGAAGAAAACACCTTAGTCGTTCAAGGGATAAAAGACGAATTGGCTCAAATTGCTTATCGAAATTCGATAGATGTAGAGTCCTTTTTTCAGGTTCACACTTTCGAAACTGTGCATCAATTAATTTCAACAATTTCCGCAGAGCTTCCATCTGACATTACTTTCGGAACATTACTCAACGCAGTATTCCCTATGGGAAGTATGGTAGGTTTTCCTAAAGTAAAAGCCCTCGAGTTATTGAACAAGTACGAAAACTTCGATCGGGGATTATACTCTGGAACGATTGGTTATATAAAACCGAATGGAGATTTTGATTTCAATGTAGTCATTCGAAGTATTTTGTATGATAATGAACGAGAAAACATTATGTGCCCTGTAGGTGGTGGAATCACTTTGCAGTCTTCACCTGAAGATGAATACAATGAGTGTTTAATTAAATTAAAAGTTTTACAAGACACGTTAAACAATGTCTAAAAAAATAAAATATTGGCTAGCTTGTAGCGGCGGACTAGATTCAGTAGTCTTGGCGCATTTACTACATACACAAGGCATTTCATTTGGAATTCTGCACTGCAATTTTCAACTTCGCGGAGATGAATCAAATAAAGATGAAACATGGGTGAGAAATTTGGCGCAAAAACTAGGCATTCCTATTCGTGTACAAACTTTTGACACCACAGGATATGCCTTAAAAAATAAATTAAACACACAATTAGCCGCTCGTGAACTCCGTTACAATTGGTTCGACGAAATAATTGAAAAAGAAAATTGTTTTGTTTTATTGGCACATCACTACGATGATCAAATTGAGACCTTCTTTCTTCAATTAAGTCGAGGGGGAAGTTTTAAAGCACTTGCTTCCATGCCTTTACTCAGGAATCATTATGTGCGTCCTTTATTATCATATTCAAAAAAAGAAATTCTAGAACTAGCACAAAAAAATAATTGGACTTGGCGGGAAGATCAAACTAATCTATCAAATGATTACAAGCGTAATTGGTATAGAAATGAAGTTTTACCTTGGCTTGAGTCACAAAATTTTCCTTTAGAAAAAGTAGTTCCGCTTGTTCACCATTTTCAAGAGCTTAACAAATGGATAAACACACTTCCAACTCCTTCCGTCATCGCTATTTCATCATGGGAATCCTACCCTATTTGGTATAGGCAATCGCTTTTGTCAGCTCATGGATTAGGTGAATATGATGAAAAAGAAGTCAATCGGTTATGTCAATCGAAAAAAGGGAAATACCTTGGAAACGATCAAGTGAAAGTTTGGAACGAAGGAAATGAACTTCATTTTGTAAAAGAGGAAAAAACCAAAAAATACCGTTTAGAAATTAAGAAAGTGCCTATTCAAAAAGTTCAGTTAAAAACAAGAGGCTTACACTTAGATTCAGAAAAAGTCAAAGGAAGTTTAACATTTCGTCCATGGCAAAAAGGTGACAAATTCACACCTTTCGGAATGAAAGGAGAAAAAACCGTAGGGAAATTTTTACGAGATCGAAAGGTATTGTCGCATCACAAAAAGAAAGTTCAGGTATTAGTTGATGAAGAAAATAAAGTGCTTGGTATATTTGGTTTTAGCATAGACGACAAATATAAAATTTCTGCTCAAACAAAAGATGCAATTTGGGTGCAACTACTTGAAGAGTAAAGAATTTTCTACTTCATTTCAAGAATATAAAACAGTTCTTTCTGTATTTCAGGTTTAAACACATTGTGTCCGTGTGGAATAATTAAGAGTCTATCATCTTTCCCTATTTTCTTCAGGAATCGTTGAGCACTTTTAACCGTGATAATTTTATCAAACTGTCCAATGATTAAATTGAATCGGATATCGGGGAAATGATCCAGAGTTTCTTTAATTTTCTGATAGTCAGGGCGAATATTTCTAAAACCTTTCCAGGTGTCGTGCGCCATTTTCAAAACTTTAGTATCGGAAGTATAAAACTCAATAAATTCTATCATTTTGGGATGAAGCACCTTTATTTTAACAAGAAATTTGATGACATTTTCCAGTTCATGAGGCTTTTTAACCCAACGTTTAAAAAGTTTTTGTGCCCAGCGTTGATGTTGGGTTCTACTGTAAAAGCTATTATTATTTAGTCCATCAGGAGCAATTAAATAAAAGCTTTTTACGTGTGCAGCAAAAAGAGGAAAGAGGCTTAAAGAAAATAATCCACCTTGTGAATAGGCGCACCAGTGAAATTGCTCCACTTTTTCATTCTCTAAAATTTTTCTTAACAATTTTTCAACATCATCTAAATGGACTGAACCATCCTCAATTCGATGAGCAGAGAAAGTAGAATATTGATGTAAAAAAAGATGAATTGAAATTACTTTTCGATTCGGTCTTGCAAGAAATTTAAAGTCTTCTGCACTTCTAGAGTTCCCATGAAAACAGAGAATATTTGTATCTCCATCCCCATACACTTCGTATGCGAGTTGATAATCATCAAGCCTAACTATTTTTACATTTTCCGACATATTAATCCATCTTCGTTTCCTACTTAAAAAGGCAACTTAACCTTTTAAAAAAATAAAATTTAAAATTGCTTATATTATTTATTATGTATGCCTATAAAAATACTAAAAATGGATTAATTTTGTAGCCAATTTAAACACGCTTTTCTACACAAAGCAAAAATAAAATTGGAATGCCAAGAAACGAAGAAATTAAATCTGTATTAATAATTGGAAGTGGTCCCATTGTAATCGGTCAAGCATGTGAATTTGATTACTCAGGTTCCCAAGCTGCACGATCGCTACGAGAAGAAGGAATTGAAGTAACCTTAATCAATTCCAATCCAGCGACCATCATGACAGACAATGTAGTTGCAGACAACATTTACTTAAAACCACTTACCGCCGACAGTATCAGAGAAATTTTAGCAATTCATCCAAACATTGATGGGGTATTAGCAACAATGGGAGGACAAACGGCATTAAATTTAGCCATTGAATGTCATCATCTTGGACTTTGGGAAGAATATGGGGTTAAATTGTTAGGTGTGGACATTGCTGCAATAGAAGTCACAGAAGACAGAGAAGACTTTAGGGAGTTGATGGGTCAAATAGACATCCCAATGGCACCACAACAAACTGCTAAATCTTTCTTAGAAGGAAAACGAGTAGCCCAAGAGTTTGGATTCCCTGTATGTATCCGTTCTTCATTCACCCTTGGAGGTGCTGGTGCAGGTATTGTTCACGATGAAAAAGAATTTGACAAATTATTAGATAGAGGACTTCATGCTTCGCCAATTCACGAAGTGATGATTGACAAAGCCTTGTTAGGTTGGAAAGAATATGAGTTAGAGCTAATCAGAGACAACAACGACAACGTCATTGTGGTATGTTCAATTGAGAACTTCGACCCTATGGGAATTCACACTGGAGATTCAATTACAGTTGCTCCAGCAATGACCTTATCAGACAAGACTTTTCAGCGCATGCGTGACATGGCGATAAAAATGTTGCGCTCGGTAGGTAATTTTGCAGGTGCATGTAATGTGCAGTTTGCTGTTTCGCCCGATGAAAAAGAAGATATTGTAGCCATTGAGATTAACCCTCGTGTTTCTCGATCTTCAGCGTTAGCTTCTAAAGCTACAGGATATCCTATTGCAAAAATTGCTACAAAATTGGCAATTGGGTACAATTTAGATGAGTTAAAAAATCAAATTACGCAAACCACTTCCGCATTATTTGAACCCTCTTTAGACTATGTAATAGTTAAAATTCCACGATGGAACTTCAGTAAATTCGTTGGAGCTGACCCTAAGTTAGGACTTCAAATGAAAGCTGTAGGAGAAGTAATGGGAATCGGTCGTTGTTTTCAAGAAGCTTTGCAAAAAGCTTGTCAATCCCTTGAAGTAGGAAGAAATGGATTGGGCGCTGACGGCAAGGAACTCACTGACCAACGTAAAATTCTTGAAAGTTTAGAAAATCCAAGTTGGGACAGATTGTTCCACATCTATGATGCCATGAAGTTGGGAATTCCATTCAAAACCATTCAAGAAAAAACCAAAATCGATAAGTGGTACTTAACACAAATCGAAGATTTAATTAAGTTAGAACGAAAAATAGAGCAATATCGTTTAGACAACATTCCAAGAGAACTTCTTTTAGAGGCGAAGCAAAAAGGATATGCAGACCGTCAAATTGGGCACTTACTCCGTTGTTTAGAATCAGAAGTTTATGCTAAACGAGAAGAATTAAACATCAATCGTGTGTTTAAACTGGTAGATACATGCTCTGCTGAGTTTCCTGCACAAACTCCTTACTTCTACTCTACATTTGAAGAAGAAAATGAGAGTGAAAGAAGCGACAAAAAGAAGGTGATCATTTTAGGTTCAGGTCCCAACAGAATTGGTCAAGGAATTGAATTCGATTATTCCTGTGTACACGGGGTGATTGGAGCAAAAGAAGCAGGATATGAAACCATTATGATTAACTGTAACCCAGAAACAGTTTCTACAGATTTTGACACCGCTGATAAGTTGTACTTTGAACCTGTTTTTTGGGAACATATTTACGACATCATCAAACACGAAAAACCTGAAGGGGTAATTGTACAGTTGGGTGGACAAACGGCATTAAAACTAGCAGAAAAGTTAGAGAAATACGGTATTAAAATATTGGGGACAAGCTTTGACGCAGTTGATTTAGCTGAAGACAGAGGACGTTTTTCTAAATTGTTAAAAGAAAATGGCGTACCTTATCCTGAGTTTGGAGTAGTAGAAAATGCAGAACAAGCTTTAGAGCTAGCTGACGAGTTAGGATTTCCTATACTCGTTCGCCCTTCCTATGTATTAGGAGGACAAAAAATGAAAATTGTAATTAGCAAAGAAGAGTTAGAGCATCACGTAGTTGATATTTTACATGAATTACCAAACAACCAAATTCTTTTAGATCGCTTTTTAGGGGGAGCCATAGAAGCTGAAGCCGATGCAATTTGTGATGGAGAAAATGTATACATCATTGGAATTATGCAACACATCGAACCTGCCGGAATTCACTCTGGTGATTCGTATGCAGTATTGCCACCTTATAATTTAGGGGATTTAATTATCCAGCAAATAGAAGACATTACAAGAAAAATTGCTGTCGCACTAAAAACAGTTGGGTTAATTAACATACAGTTTGTAATTCAAGAAGACAAAGTATATGTAATAGAAGCCAATCCAAGAGCTTCAAGAACAGTTCCATTTATTGCTAAGGCGTATAATGAACCGTATGTAAACTATGCCACAAAAGTAATGTTAGGAGCCAATAAAGTAACTGACTTTAACTTTAAGCCAAGAAAAGAAGGTTATGCTATCAAAATCCCTGTGTTTTCGTTTAACAAGTTTCCTGAAGTAAATAAAGAATTAGGACCTGAAATGAAATCAACTGGAGAAGCAATTCAGTTTATTAAAGATTTAAGAGATCCTTTCTTTTTGAAAATATTTAACGAGCGAAACCTATATTTATCAAGGTAATATGATTTTACTTAGTATTTGGGGGGTAGTTAGAACGATATTGATAGTCATTGCTGTCTTTGTGATTTTACGTTTTATTGGTCGAATCATGGTAGCAAAACGAAATTTATCCGAAGAAAGGCGCCTTCAAGCCCAACGAGATGCTCAAGCAAAAGCCAAGGAGTTGAGTAAGCGTCAAAAAGGAAAAGTACGTATTGTGAAAGGTGAATTAGAGGCTGAAGACGTGGATTATGAAGAACTGAAATAAAAGGTTGCTTTTTAGCTTTGATTTTGGCAATTATAAGCGTTTGGAAATCAGCCTTATTAAAAAATGAATAAAAAAAGTTTATTTTTTTTAATAAAAGTTGTTACTAATTCAAATGTATTATATATATTTGCACACGCTTAGGAAATGTCCTAAGACTTTACGAAAGTAAGAGAAAAAAATTGCGGTTGCTTTGAACAATACAAAATTTAACAACGAAAGTTGTCGCTAACTGTTGTTAGCATCTTCAAACGAAGAAAATAAATTTTGGTCCGGTAGTTCAGTTGGTTAGAATACCTGCCTGTCACGCAGGGGGTCGCGAGTTCGAGTCTCGTCCGGACCGCTAAGTCTCTATTAACCAAGAGCAAAAAAACGAAAAAGCCCCATTTTATGGGGCTTTTTTCATTTAAAGGTTTTAGTTTTCACTCCATTTCCATCATTATCTAGTGGCTTAATCGTGGGACTAAAGCCAAACTCCAAAAAGTCCCACGAAAATGATTTAGTTGCACTGTTATTCAATGCTTTACATTTTAATAAACGAACCAGAAGCTCTAATTTTAACCCATAAAATATAGAGATATGAAAAGAAACAAATCGAAGAGAGGAAAATATTCTGCAAGGGGCAGGTTCAAGTTTCAAATGCAACACTCCCATAATTTCTGTTTATAAAGTTATAAAAAATTTCTTTAGGAGATTTAAAATTCAATTTTTCTCTTGGTCTTTTATTTATTAGGTGTTGTATATCAGT
>Ga0209075_1002485_pt1 | contig 16201 bp, 10 predicted proteins | sample Stecom2011_FD_187523 | JGI IMG/M metagenome (GOLD analysis project Ga0209075, IMG submission 187523) | Agricultural soil microbial communities from Utah to study Nitrogen management - Steer compost 2011 (SPAdes) (version 2) | ecosystem: Environmental > Terrestrial > Soil > Agricultural land...
GCCATCCTAGCCCCAATGGGCTCATTTTTCTCATATTGTTCTACAAATCCTGCATCATGATATGAAGCTGCTGATTTCAATAAAAACAAATCTTCATCAGTAATTCCCTCACCAATTGCAATTCTTTCCGCCTGTCGTGTTACATCAATTGAATGTTCAAGAGAATGATAATGTAACTTTGGACTTAATTCTTTTTTAAGTTTTGAAAGAATAAATCGTTCTGCTTTGTAGTAATTAATTTTACTAAAGTGGTGAAGGTTAACCAATTTATGAAAAGATTCATTAGGTTCTATACCTTTGCCATCCACCGAAAGCTCAGGTTTTATGGAAACCACTTCGTAAGTCATAATTTTGATTCCACTTTTGGCCCTTACTTTACCAATTTTATTACATAAAAAATAAGGTTCAATATGGTCAAAAGTATCTTGAGTGATGGTTATTTTTCCGGGTTCACACAATTCTTCCATACGTTGTGCACGGTTTACTGTATTTCCCCAAACATCATATGCATAACGTTTTGTACCAATTACTCCAGCGGATACAGGACCTGTATTAATTCCGATGCGTAATTTCCAATATGGTAGGTCTGCTTTAATTTGTGCATTCTTATGTTCTAACATATAAGATTTAATCTGCACAGCAGCCAAAACTGTGTTAATAGGGTTAGTTTTGTTACGAATGGGAACCCCACCCGCGGCCATATAGGCATCTCCTATTGTTTTGATTTTTTCAAGGTCATTTTTTTCAATGATCTCATCAAATTTTCTAAAATGCATATCTAAAATAGAGACCAAATCTTCTGCAGACATTTCTTCTGCTATTTTTGAAAAACCAACAAAATCTGTAAACATAATCGATACTTTACTAAAGCTACGTGCTGCAGACCGTCCATCTTTTTTTAATTGACTGGCTGTTTCTTTAGGTAAAATATTATTCAATAGTCGTTCAGATTTTTCTTTTTCTCTTTCTAGTTCTTCCGTTTGCAATATTAAGCGACTTTTTTGTTGTTGAATTTTCTCATTTTTCTTTCTTAGTTCTCTAGTTCTTTCAGCAATTTTCATTTCCAAACGTACTTGTTGTCTTCTTTCTTTGTCTATACTTTTTCGTACACGATAAATAACAAACAATGTCACCACCACAATAAAGATCGCATAAAACCACCATTTCATCCAGAAAGGTCTTTCAACTTCTATAGTAAGACGAGCAGGATACTTATTCCAGTTACCATTCGTTGTTCTGGCATAAATATATAATTCATAAACTCCGGGTGCTATGCTGGTAAATCGTAGTTCATTAGTAGAACCTAAAACTTCTTCAACTTCATCATCTCCAGACATTACATATTTATACTCAATTCGGTCTGGATTACTTAAATCATTGGCGAAAAACCGCAATTTTAAACTTCGTTTATTATAAGGAAGGGTGATTCGATCTGTAAACGCAATACTTTGTGATAAAATACCATCTTGTTCAGGAAATACAGGTACATTTTCTACTTCTATACCAGAGAAATAAACCCTTATATTTTTATTGATTTGAAAAGCTTCAGTAGGTTTAACATAATTAAAACCTTGGATTCCTCCAAAGTAGATTTCGCCATTCTGGGATAAAAAACTAGCGCCTAGATTTAGTTCATTACTCATTAATCCATCTTTCTCCGAAAAGGTATAAAATAAGTTTTCTTTAGTATTCAGTGCTACTACACCCTTATTTGTTGATAACCATATATGTAAAGGATTTAATTCGACTGCTTCAACACCATAAATAACATTATTGGGTAAGCCTTTAGATTTATCATACCTAATTACTTTTTTTGTTTCAATATTATATTTAAACAAACCATCGCCCATTGTACCAAACCAAAACTCTTTATTATTGGCTTGAAAAACATCGGAAAAATAAGCGCTTGTAGCTATACTAAGTGGTGAAAATTCGTGTTGCGCAAATGCTTTTAATTCATCGTTTTCAAACTTAATTTGAAACAAACCTCCCGAAGAAGGTGAGGTATAAAAATTATCGTCTTTTCTAAACACAAAACGACAGGGTCCTGGACTAATGGTGTTTTCAGTTTGTGGTCGATGAAATAAATAATGGAATGAACGCTCTTTGTAATTAAATAACATAACACCTGCTCTTGTACCAATGAGGTACGTATGTTCTTCCGTATAAGGTTGAATAGTATAAATAAGGTCAAATCCGCGCTGAATATCTGCAGCATGAATTAATTTGGTAAATGTATATTGATTTGGATCATCGGAATCAATAACCAATTCATATAAACCATCGATACACCCCACCAACAATATGTTTTCATCAATAACCTCAATAGTTAATGTGGTATGATCATCGTTTTCTTGAGAACTACGATAATAATGATAATAATGATGTGTTGTTCGGTCAAAACTAGAAACACCATGGTCTGCTGCGATGTATAAATACCTTTGGTTTTTAGATTCAGCAAATCCCCAAATATTTTGTGATGGTAGACCTTTACTTAGATCTGCAGAAGTTCCTACACCTTTAAAACCAATAAATTCAGGATTAAAACTACTCAATCCACGTTGTGAAGTTATCCAAATAACGCCTTGATTATCTTTAAATAATCCACTTAATTTATTCGAGATTAAAGAACCTTTTTGAAAAATATCTGCCGAATAATTCAATACCACTACACTATCCTTTTCATCTTTAGAAATTTGAAATAATCCCGAATTTTCACTGGCAATAAATAAACGATCAGGAGAAAGATAAATAGCATCAATAATATTCACATCTCTCAAATGAGAGAATAGATGGTCTAATATATGAAAGGAATTGCTGTTTTTATCATAATAAAAAACACCTTCATTTGTAGAAATAACAATCTCATGTTCAGGTGATTCTATCAGTCCGTTAGTAATAAAGTCTTCTTTATTATTAATATTTGGTAGAATAACTTTTTTATTTCTAAAAGCAAAGTCCGTAATTAATACTCCTTCAAATTCACTTACAATAATAAGTTCATTATCCTTACTTCTAATGTCAATTATTCTAGAATCAAATATTGTATCATCTATCAATTCAAACTTAAGACTGTCTGTATCAAATTTAAAAATTCTACCAAAAGCAGTACCTATCCAAAGATGACCATAAGTATCTTCAGCAATAGATTGAATTTCGAGGCGTTGTTGTGATTTTACTTGAAAAGATGAAAATTTAACCGAACGTGGATTATATTTAGTTAATCCATTATAAGTTCCAAACCACATATTTCCATTTCTATCTGTAAAACTGGTATTGATGTATCCATTAGAAATATCATAGCCTTGGTCAGCTGAGAAAACCTCGAAATTTTTTCCATTAAACCTATTGATTCCATCTTGTGTACCTAACCAAAGTGCACCCAGTTGATCTTGAATAATACAAGAAACTGAACTTTGGGATAAACCATCGTTAATGGTATAATTCTTAAACTGTATGTGATCTTGAGCATGCAATATAAAACTGGTGCTAACAAAAATCACATACAGTAAAAATCTTTTTAAAAAGAAGTTTTTATTCATTTAAATAATGTCTCAAATAGTAGTAGTAGTAGTAGCAGAACAATTATTGCACGTTGTTAATGGTATCAGCGGAAATACTTGCGTTTTCCATATCTCTATCAAAAAGATATAACCCACCTTTATCATTACCGATCAATCTTAATTTATCTAAGATATGACGTGCAAGTGCTTCTTCTTCAAGTTGCTCAGAGACATACCATTGAATAAAATTATGTGTACTGTAGTCTTTTTCTTTTAAGCATGCATCAACAATATTATTGATACTTTCAGTAACCAACATTTCGTGCTCCAATAAGGCTTTAAAAATTTTCTCCATTGAATCAAAACTTACATCTGGCTTATAAATTGCCGGAATAACAGCCACACCACCTCTTTCATTGATAAATTTAACCAATTTCAACATGTGTTCACGCTCTTCATCACTGTGCTTATATAAAAATGAAGCAGTTCCATTAAACCCTTGATTTTCTGACCAAGAAGCCATTGATAAATAGAGTTGACTTGAGGAATATTCTTTCTCAATCTGTTCATTCAATAATTTTTCTATATTCTTATTCATTTTATTAATGTTTTAAACAAAACTACGAATTAATAACCATTCTAAAAAAGTCTAAGAAAAATTGTAATTCTTAGAAATAAAATCGTTTATTAAACTTATAGATAATATTAGAATTAAAATTAGAGTTTAAATTAATATATCTTTGAACGAAAATGTAATACATGTCAAAAAAGAAATTCAAAAAAAAAGGAATAGAAAGAGCCATAAGAAAGATATTTGAAAGACAACCTGATCAAAAATATACAGCTAAAGAAATAAGTGCTATCCTACAAATCACAGATAAAAACATGCGAAAGCTTGTTTTATCAATACTTAAAGACCTTAAAAACGATAAATTCTTAAATGAATTTCAGAATGGGTACTTTATCATTAATGAAAATTATTCTACTACATTTATAGGAACTGTAGATTCAACAGCAAGAGGAGCAGCATATATCATGGTACCAGAATTAAACGGTGATATTTATGTACAACCCGAAAACCTTGCAAATGCCTTACATGGCGATACTGTTGAGGTAGAGATTATCCGTCAAAAAAAGAATAAAACAGAAGGAGCAATTACTAAAATCATCAATCGTAAAACAACACAATTTGTTGGAACATTAGATGTGAGAAATAAATTTGCTTTTTTAATCCTCGACAATAATAAAATTAACGTAGACCTGTACATCCCCTTGGAAAAATTAAAGGGGGCTAAATCTGGAGAAAAAGCTATTGGTAGACTTACCAATTGGCCTAAGGGGGTTGCTAATCCTTTTGGTGAAATAGTTGAGGTAATAGGAATGCCAGGAAACAACGACACAGAAATGTTGTCCATTCTCTTTAAAAATGAATTTGAAATTAAATTTCCTCAAGAAGTAATTGAAGCAGCGGAAAAAGTGGGAATGGATTTAGATCCTGAAGAAATAAAAAAACGTAGGGATTTACGTAATAAACTGACTTTAACTATTGACCCATTTGATGCAAAAGATTTTGATGATGCTTTGTCTTATGAGGTCTTGGAAAATGGAAACATTGAAGTAGGAGTTCATATTGCTGATGTTAGTCATTATGTACGTCCTGGAACACCGATGGATGATGAAGCATACAAGCGAGGAAATTCTGTTTACCTAGAAGACCGCGTAATTCCTATGTTGCCAGAACAGCTATCTAATATGGCTTGTTCCTTAAGACCAAACGAAGATAAATATGCCTTTTCAGCTGTTTTTGAACTGAATGAAAAAGGAAAGGTGATAAAAGAATGGTTTGGTAAAACGGTTATTCATTCGGATCAGCGTTTTGCCTACGAAGAAGCACAAGCAGTAATTGAAGGAAAAAGTGAGGTCCAAAAAGAAGCCATATTAGGATTAGATAAGTTGGCCAAGATAATCCGAAAAGACAGGATGAAAAATGGTGCACTTTCTATTGAATCTGAGGAGGTAAGTTTTTTAATTAACGATGAAGGTTACCCGACAGGAGTGGTTAAAAAAACATCAAAAGACGCCAATAAACTGATTGAAGAATTTATGTTGTTGGCCAATAAAAGGGTTGCATTATTTGTGGGTAAACTTCCTGGTGATAAAGGTTCTAATAACCAGTTTATTTATCGTTGTCATGATAAACCAGCCATAGAAAAATTAAAAACCTTCTCTGTTTTTATCAATAAGTTTGATTATGATTTGGAGTTTGAAAATATTGAAAATGTTGCAAAAAAAATCAATGGTTTATTAGAGAAAATTAAAGACACTCCTGAATATGGATTAATTCAATCCATGGCTATTCGTTCTATGGCTAAAGCAAATTATCAAACCAATAACATAGGACATTACGGATTGGCTTTTGATTATTACGGTCATTTTACTTCACCTATTCGTAGGTATGCCGATTTAATGGTACACAGAATTTTACAAGACAAATTAGATCATCGTCAGAAAAGTTACGGTAATAAGCTCAATGAAATTAGTGAACATATTTCTGCACAAGAAAGAAAAGCCATAGACGCTGAAAGAGAATCTAATAAATATTTTCAAGCAAAATTCTTAGAAGACAAAGTAGGAGAGGAGTTTGAAGGAACAGTATCAGGATTAGCGGACTTTGGAATGTTTGTAAGAATGAATGACAACTATTGTGAAGGAATGATAACAATGTCATCTTTACCCGATGATAATTATTATTTTGATAATGATAAATTTCAAATTGTAGGTCGTCAAACGGGTTATAAATTTAATTTCGGAGATCAGGTTAAGGTTAAAGTTATCGGTGTTGATATGTTTAAAAAACAGGTGGATTTAGAGCTTGTAGAGTAAATATCCTACAAGCTTTTATCTTTATTTCATTAGCGTCCACAAGAAATTTTCTCCACTCTGTTTTGATGCCTACCCCCTTCAAATTTAGTTGTTAAGAATTTTTCAACCATTTTAATTCCATCTTCAATAGACACAAATCGAGCAGGGAGTGCAATGATATTGGCATCGTTATGTTGCCTGGCCAATTCTGCAAGTTCTTCTTTCCAACAAAGTGCACCTCTAATTCCTTGGTGTTTGTTAACAGTCATGTTAATACCATTCCCACTTCCACAGATTACAATCCCTAAAGTATCCTTATTTTCGCTTACGTGTTGGGCAACTGGATGACCATAATCTGGATAATCTATACTGTCCTCCGAATAAGTTCCATAATCTTTAAAATTATAGCCACGTTCTGTGAAATACGTTTTAATTGCTTCTTTCATCTGAAAACCAGCATGATCAGCACCAATTGGGATAATTTCAGTTGTTGTCATAATATTAGTTTTTTACAAATTTACGTAATTAACAATCGGTTTGAATTATGAACATCTACTTTTTTAGCAATTCTTAAAGCCTTGATACCATTGCTTTTTAAAATATACTTATTGACAGGGTTATGAACAATTCGAAAAATAAATGTTAATTGAATTCAATAAGTTTGTCTTGCTTATCACATAATTTTTTACAAGCCAAAATACAAATGAGAAAAACAATAGTAAGTTATTACATTTTACATCTAGATATCAACAATGAAAATGAGCTTAAAATTTTTTAAAATGAAATAAACTTATTCAGTTATTGGTTATTAACAACATTGTTTATAACCATGCAAAAAGCTTATAAAAGAACAGTTTAAGAAAATATTAAATGTTCATAAGCATACATAAAATGTTTACAACTTGGATAACAAGAAAAAGTGAAGAAAGTAATGCACCGTATTAACAGTACTATAATAATAGTAAAGGCTTTTTTAAAAAATTTCTTTTCTTATTTTTATTTAAACTCTTGAATAAAAAAGTTGAATTAGGAATTTAAAAAGAAAAATCCTACTTTCTTTAAACAGGCTTTTAAAATGCTGTAATGGCTTGACCACTAATCATTTTATCCTAAATTATTAGGGCTTTATCGAAGTAATTTGTAATTTCATAGCTGAATAAAGGATATTCATTTGTTAGAATTACTTAAATTTGTAACCACGCAATATAAGAGTATGTCAAAAATTAAGGTATTAGTCGTTGAAGATGAGTCTATTGTCTCAAAAGATATTCAACACAGTCTCAAAAGATTAGGATATGTAATTTCTGGTGCATCTGCCACTGGAGAAAAAGCTATACAATTGGCTTCTGAGGAGCGACCAAGTATTGTTTTGATGGATATCATGCTTAAAGGAGATATGAACGGTATTGAGGCTGCTGAGATCATCAGGAGAGAACATAATATACCAGTGATTTTCTTAACTGCTTACGCAGATGAAGCTACTTTAGCCAAAGCTAAAATCACAGAACCTTATGGATACATTATTAAACCTTTTAAAGAAATAGATTTACACACTTCTATTGAAATGGCTTTATACAAGCATAAAAAAGAAAAAGAAGTGGAGAAAGAACGTGATTTACTTTATTCAATCGTAGAAGGTAAGGATACACAAGATTTTATTTTTGTGAAATCAAACTCAAGACTCGTAAAATTAAATACAAAGGATATTTATTTTGTTGAGGCTTTAAAAGATTATGTTGTCATCAATACCTTAGATAAAAGATATACCATTCATTCAACAATGAAGGATATTGATAAAAAATTAGGAGATACAAATTTCATTCGTGTTCACCGTTCATTTATCGTTAGGTTAGATAAAATAGCTTCTATTGAATATCCAAATCTTCAATTAGAAAAAGATAAAAAGCTCATTCCTATCGGAGGTTCTTATAAAGAACAATTAGTCAATAAAATCAATTTGGTTTAATCGAGAATAGAAAACATTCTTCTGTACTTTTCTATCTGTTATTCAATCAATAATCTATTGATCATTTGAATGGTTTCTATTTTGTATTCCTCATAAATTTCTCCTGTTCCTGGTCCGTTAAATCCAGTATGTATTTTAACTACCTCACCGTCTTTGTTGATAAAAATAGAGGTAGGAAACGAACTTACTTTGTTTAACATATCGAAATCTTTTGAAGTAATTGTCTTAGAAGCTCTTCCACCCACAAGGATTGGATAAGGAACTGATTTATTGTCAATATAGCGTTGTATACGTTCTACTTGATCTTCAAAATTTTCAGGAGATTCATAGGCAACGCCTATAATTTCTAATCCATCATTATGAAATTGATCATATAATTCATTATAAAATTTAGTTTCATCTAGGCAGTTAGGACACCATGTTCCAAGAATTTGCACGATCACCACTTTACCTTTTAACTGCTGATTTGGATAAACATAGTTTTGTCCATTTAAATTTTTGAATTGAAATTTAAAGTCATCCTTTACCATATAAGTTAATGAATCTGGATCTTTTAATGTAAAATCATCATTTCGCACACCAATCCAATCGGTTTTCCAGTGATTTCCAGATAAAAACTCTCCTCTTAAAGTGTCATTAATTAAGTGAGCTGTAAATAAAAACACATGGGCTCCATCAAAACTGGTGAGCCATAATTCATTATTTATTACTGTTCCTTTCAGAAAACGATAATCACCTGTTTCGGTTAAAAATGTTCCTGTTATCTTATTGTTTACTTGTTCAAATTTTCCAATTGCAGGATATTGATCTTCAGTATTGGGATTAAAAGTAACCTGCCATTTACCATCGAAATTTTCATGTTTATACCTAATATCTATTACAGGAGTATCATCAACAAAAAAAGCTTTAAACTCTATTCGTGAATGTTTTTTTCTGTCTGGATTTACAAAATAGCCCGATAATTTATTCTCATTTAAAGGATCAACCTTAAAAATTAAATAGTTAGGAAAATTAGTAAAGTAAACTTTAATGCTATCATTTTCAATTTGATAATCTTTCATTTCGACTATTTCTCCACCATTTTTAATGGTTATTTTTTGATTGGGATCAACTTCAAATTGAAAAATTAATTCATGTGTGTTTTGTAAATTTAGGTTCCCCATCCACGAACCCACCTTAAGGGGATTTGCTTGAACAAATGAGTGAATGAAAAGAAGAATAAACAGAATACTAAGCTGGGATAATTTCATGTATGTTATTTGGTTGTTCAAAAATAACAGGCTTTTTTTATTGCTGCAACCTTTTATGTAATATTGTAGTCTATTATTCGAGATGTAAAAATGGATGATGAAACTCTTGTACAGAAATGTATTTCTGGAAACGCTGAAGCACAACGAAAGTTGTTTGATCGTTTTTCCCCTTTAATGTTGGGGGTAGCAATGAGGTATATCAAAGATAAAGAACGTTCAGAAGATGTTCTTCAAGACGGATTTATTAAGGTATTTAAAAATCTTCATCGATTTGAACACAAAGGTTCTTTGGAAGGATGGATTAGACGAATAATAGTAAACACTGCGTTAGATCAAATCAGAAAGTATAAAAAGGAACAAACTAATGTTGAATTGGATGATTCCCCTTTTGAAATTGTTCAAAAAAGCGATGCAGTAGAACGTTTACAAGCAGAAGTCCTGATGGAAATTGTTCAAGAATTGCCTGATGGATATAGAATTGTGTTTAACATGTTTGCAATTGAAGGTTACAGTCATAAAGAAATAGCAGAACAATTAAACATCACCGAAAGTACTTCAAAATCGCAATATTCAAGAGCTAAATCTGTGCTGAGAAAGACATTAAAAAAATACAATATTGAAAGATAAAGATCAAATAGAAGAGTTATTCCAAAAGGAATTAGGAAACTACCAAGCAAAGGTAGATCCTAACCTATGGAATGGTATCCAAGCTGGTATTAGTGGCGTGGGTACTGCAACTGGCGTGGGGTCTTCTATCGGTCTTGTGGGTAAAATTATTATTGGAGCTTCAGTAGCTGCAGCAATTACTGTGGGTACAGTATTAATTGTAAATAATAACAAGATTCAAAAAGAAAATAAAGCTGTTTCAGAAATCAACACGAAAGATAGTTTAGAACAGAATAATATTGAAAAAGTTATTGAAACAGAAGAAAACACTATTGATTCTACAATTTCAGCGCGTAACTTTGTTGAAAAAAACACGCAAAATAGAACTATTGATGATTCAACAATAGAAAATCAATTTATTGATGAAGCTCAGAACAACAATACACCTAATTCAAATAAGCAATCTACTATTATTGTTGAGGAAGAAGAAATGGCCTATATACAAGACCAAGATAAAGAGCAAATTGTTGAATATACACAACCCAAAGAAACAGATTCTGATCAAATAGAAGAAAATACTTTTTCAAAAGAAGAGAAAAATGTTGATTTAAGTAAGGTGAATATTGAAATCACTAAACAAGAAAATCAATATGTGAAGTTCGCTGCTCATGATGTTCCTAATGCTGCTGAAGTTTTATGGGATTTCGGAGATGGAACTTATGACAGAACTTTAAATCCGGAACATTTCTATATTGAAGCTGGTGTTTATAATGTTGTTTTAACGGTTCAATCTGGTCAAAAAGAAAGTAAAAGAAATATTGAAGTGAATATTCAAATTACAGGAGAGATAGGAAGCTTACCGAATGTGTTTACCCCAAATGGAGATGGTCGAAATGATGAACTTTTCATTGAGTGTAAACACCTTAAGTCTTTCCAATTGACAGTGATGGACAATCAACAAAACATCGTTTATTCAACCAACGATGCTAACTTTAGATGGAATGGTTTAGATCAACAAGGTGTACCTGTAAAAGAAGGAGATTACTTCTACATCATTGTTGCAGAAGATGAGGCGGGGAATTTGATCAATAAATATCAACGTCTACTCATTCAACGCTAGTCAATTTTACTATTTTTATAAACAAATTGCTTTTGCACTAATGTTATAAAAATTGCGGGTATTTCTCACTTTATTTCTTTTTTTTCATTGCTTAGCTTTTGGGCAAGATGAAGTGGTATTTTCGCCAGTAGGAGGAAATTATCCTGATTTGAAAAGTATTGCTGTTGATATTCCCAAAGAGTATTCGGTTTATTACACTCAAGATGGAACTACACCCAATAAAGCCTCAACAAAAGTCAGTGGAAATATTCAAATCAATGGTGATGTTGCGCTATTTTTTGCCATTTATAAAGGTGACCAAGCACCAATTTATACCACACATACATATATCACATCACGCCAGCAAAACCTACCCATATTTTCCATTATTACAGACCCTGTTCATTTATTTGATTCCCTGGATGGAATTTATGAAATGGGGTGTTGTGCAGAAACAGAATTGCCTTTTAAAGGAGCTAATTTTTGGAAAAAAATAGAGAAACCCATTCAAGTTGAGTTTATAGAAAACAATAAAAAAGTATTTTCTCAAGCTGCAGGAATCAAAATATTTGGGGGATATAGCGTAAGCATGCCGCAAAAATCCTTTGCTATTCATGCAAGAAAAAAATATGGTAACAATAGATTTCAATATCCTTTATTTCCGCAATTGCCTTTTTACGAATACAAAAATTTTGTTTTGAGAAATGCAGGTGGAGATATGCAAGGAGCTCATATTCGAGACGCTTATTCTACCCAATTGACCAAAGAAAGTGGTGTGGCTTTTCAAGAATATAGACCTGTTGTAGTTTATATCAATGGAAAATACTGGGGAATTTATAGTTTAAGAGAAAAAATAAACGAACATTTTATTCATGACCATTATGGAATAAACAAGAAAGATATTTCTATTATTCGTCCACCCAATGTTGTAAAAGAAGGACCGAAAAGTGCTTTAGAAGATTATCAAAACCTAATTCGTTTTATAGGTTCAAAAGAGAAGTTGAGTAAGGAAGATATTGCTAAAGTTCAACAAGAAATTGATATTGAAGATTATCTAAAATACAGTATTATCCAAACTTATTTTGGAAATTCAGATGCAGCTTCAAACATACGACTATACAAGGATGTAAATAAAAAAACACCATTTAAAACAGTGTTATTTGATCTCGATATGGGTTTGAATATTTTTGATGAAAATAAACACAAGGAAAATTCAATCCAACTGTTCACTTCGGACCTTGATACAAATATTCAATATCCAACAGAATACACCCTTTTATTGCGTCAACTATTGAGCAATGACAGTATTAAAAATCAATACATCAATTATTTTTCAGACGCCATAAATACTTATTTCAAGACAGAAAAGGCTGAAAAATTATTATTTGAAATGACCAATGAATGGTCAACTGAAATAACACATCACAGAAAAAGGTGGAACATTACAGAATTGCGGTACAATAGGAGTATAGATAGACTTCAAACTTTTATTCAAAAACGACCCGATATCATATTAAATCATTTAAAGGAATATTTTGATTTAGGGGAAACATTCGAAGTGAAAATCAATGTTGGAGAAGGAGGAAAAGTAAAGTTTAATTCAATTGAAATATCGGAAAAATTTTCAGGGCAATATTTTAAAAATGTACCCCTTTATTACGAAGCAATTCCAGATGAAAACTACGAATTTGTAGGTTGGAAAAACAATACCAGTGAATCAACAAATCAGTTATTGATCAGCACTGCAAACACGATTGAAATCACTCCTATTTTTAAAGCTAAACCTGCACCTTATTACTTCAATAAAATCATTTTAAGTGAAATAAATATTACACAATCTAAAACAACCAAATATGAAGATTGGATTGAAATATATAATCTTTCAGAGGATACTTTAGATTTATCACACTGGATTTTAAAAGATGACAAGGACCACCATAGTTTTAAAATTAATAAAGGAACTGTTATTTTACCTCACAGTTATTTGATATTAACAAAAAATAAGGCCAAGTTTATCGAAGAATTTGGAAATGATTTTTACGTAATTGGAGACTTTCCATTTGGTTTTAATGAACGAAAAGATAAAATCAGACTTTATAATGAAGATGGATATTTAGTGCTTCAATTCAACACTGAAGAATTGCCATTATTAACAAATAAGCAAAACAGTTGGGTAAGGGTAAATAGTGATGCAATTAATTCTTTTGATCAACAATGGATAGAAGAAGTACCTCAGCCCGGTATAAAGACCTACTCTCATTCAGGAGAAAAACAGGCCAATAAAAGTAAATACATTGGTAATTTGCTCATATTTATTGGAATCATTTTATCACTTCTCGTTCTTATCTTATTTTTTATTAATTTGGCTAACTACATAGGAAGAGACATAACCTAAGACATAACTATATGAGAATTATACTACTCACTTTACTGTTTATTTTTACCTGTTCAATAGGGTTTTCGCAAAAGAACTTTAAGAAGAAAAAACCATATGCATGGATGATAGGTATACAATGGAATATAATGGATGATGATGGCTACCGTACAGAGCATATTATTAACTATAAAGATTCTTGGAACTTACCTGTTTTTCCATCTTCCATTAACCTTGATATCTACTTAAAAAAAGGAATGAGTCTGGATTTTTTAGCCTCTTATAATGAATATCAATTAGGGAAAGTTATAAATCAAGATACAACATTACATGGAAAAGCATTTGCTTTAGATGCTAGCTTCAAATACAGTTTTGGTTTTTTAATGCGACAACAAATTTTTGATCCCTTTGTCTATCTCGGAGTTGGCTATACTGGAAGAGAGGCTTTATGGCCACAAAATATGCTGAGTGGAAATGTAGGAGCAGGATTCAATATTATGATTGTTGGAGGACTAGGTGTTCAATGGAGAACCACAGGAAAAATAGGGTTATTACCAGAGGTATTTGATGTAGAATATGACTATTTGCATCATCATTTTGGATTGATTTATAAATTTCCAGAACCAAAAAAGAAGAATAATTTTGGTAAGAAAAAACACCAACATCTTTTCAAAAAACCACGATATCGTAGGACAAAAGGAATGTAGACTTTGATAAGCTGGTTTTATTCTCCAAACAATTGTTATTTTTGTATAAGCACCTTTTGAATATGGTGTAAAAATAAACAGTATGCAGAAAAAGAGACCAAAAGAAAGTTTGATTTTAAAAACAGACAGAAAACCTATACGCGTAGGGATATCTGTAGGTGATATTAATGGAATTGGACCAGAGGTAATTATTAAAGCATTGCGTAATACTGAAATTTTAATGGATTGTACGCCGATTATTTATGGGTCTACAAAAACATTGTCATTTCATAAAAAAGCCATCAATGATGACTTATTTAATTACCAAAGAGTTACAGATGCAACCGATGCTTTAGATAAAAAAGTAAACATTGTTTCATGTTGGAATGAAGTGGTTGATATTCAATTGGGAAAAGCCAATGAAACAGGAGGAAAATATGCCTTTCTTTCTTTAGAAAAAGCAACACAAGATTTAGCGAATGGAAAAATAGATGTTTTGGTAACAGCGCCTATTTCTAAAGAAACCATTCATCAAGCTGGATTCAAATTTCCAGGACATACAGAGTATTTAGCAGATTTATCAGGTAAAGAAGATGCTTTGATGATGATGGTATCTGGAAATCTTCGTGTGGCTTTAGTAACAAGTCATATTCCTTTAAAACAGGTGATAGAAGATGTTACTGAAGAACGAATTTTAGCGAAAATTAAAGAATTCAACAAGAGTTTAAAGAAGGATTTTGGAATTGTTCGTCCGCGTATTGCTGTATTGGGATTAAATCCACATGCAGGAGAAAAAGGTGAAATGGGAACAGAAGAATCAGAGGTAATTAATCCAGCAATTCAAAAAGCAATGGATGAGGGAATTATCACTTTTGGACCTTATCCAGCTGATGGATTCTTTGGAAGTCGACAATACTCTAATTTTGACGGTGTTTTAGCAATGTATCATGACCAAGGTTTAACAGGCTTCAAATCTTTAGCATTCGAAGATGGTGTAAACTTTACAGCAGGACTACCCATCGTTAGAACTTCACCAGACCATGGAACAGCATTCGATATTGCGGGGAAAGGAGATGCCAATGAGCAATCTATGAGAAGTGCAATATACTTGGCTGTTGATATTTATAGAACACGTAAGTTCATTAAAGAAATTAACTCAGATCCGTTGCCGAAAAGAGTAATCAGAGAAGAGAAGAAGTCGAAGTTTTTTTAAACTACTTATTCATTTTTTTATTCAAGCATTTAATACCATGAGTTTAAACCTAAAACTTTTAGAAGCCATTTGTCAAGCCCCTGGAGCACCAGGATATGAACAAAAAATTAGAAATTTAATTCTAGATGAAGTCCGTCCACTAGTAGATGAGGTAGAACTCGACAACATGGGAAATATCTACGCTATAAAACGCGGTAAATCTAACAAAAGAGTTATGATTGGTGCACACATGGACGAAATAGGGTTTATTGTGACACATATCGATGACAAAGGTTTTATACGCTTTCATACCTTGGGTGGCTTTGATCCAAAAACACTCACTGCGCAACGTGTAATTATTCATGGAAGAGAAGATATAGTGGGCGTAATGGCTGCTAAACCAATTCATGTAATGTCACCCGAAGAGCGCACCAAAAATCCAAAAACAACAGATTTTTTCATTGATACAGGACGTTCAAAAGAAGAAGTTGAAAAACTCATTCGCATTGGAGATCCAATTACAAGGGAACGTTCTTTTATTGAAATGGGAGATTGTGTTAACTCAAAGTCTTTGGACAACCGTTTAGCCGTTTTTATTTTGATTGAGACTTTAAAAAAACTCCAAAATAAGGAAGTTCCGTATGATGTTTATGGTGTGTTTAC
>Ga0209075_1002486_pt1 | contig 16200 bp, 7 predicted proteins | sample Stecom2011_FD_187523 | JGI IMG/M metagenome (GOLD analysis project Ga0209075, IMG submission 187523) | Agricultural soil microbial communities from Utah to study Nitrogen management - Steer compost 2011 (SPAdes) (version 2) | ecosystem: Environmental > Terrestrial > Soil > Agricultural land...
CGCCGGGGCCAGCGCGGTACCCATCACCAGATGATCGTCGTAGGTCGCCATGGTCTGGTTGATGGTGTTCTTGAGCAGGAACGACGTGATGAACGACGGCGCCGGATCCGGGGAGCGGTCCAGCAAGACATCGTATTGCCCCTCAAGGTTCACCAGACAGGCCAGATACTTCACCGGAGCATCGTTGCCGTCCTCGTCTTTACCCGGCACGGGCAGACGATTGCTGATGACCACCGCCAGAAAGCCGTCATCGTCACCCATCATCAGTTCGGTGTCGTGGATGTCCACTTCCCGGGCATGGGCCAGCAGGTCAACGTCGTTTTTGGTGGGGAAGACCTTATCGATCATCGATTTCCTGACAGCCAGACAGTTGCCCTTGGCGACCTCTTTCAAGCCGTCGAGTTCGACGCCCTCCGTCACGCAATGCTCAACATCCACCCCGGTTTCCAGCCTGGCTTCGCCTTCGGCGATGAGCACCAGCGCCAACCAGGGCGTGCTGGCGGGCGCGCCGTCCAGGCGACGTTCCCAGGGCAGCGTTCGCCGTTTGATGACCACTTGCGGCAGGCGGCTGCCATAGCTTCCGAACGAGTTGGCCGGCGGATAAGTCGACAGAATCTGATCGGGAGGCAGGAGGTAGCGCGGCGACCGGATTCGCAGGTGAATACGTTCTTCATCCACTTTCAGCGACCCGGCGTCGAGGCTGGCCTCTGGCGTTTGCGCTGCAAATTTCTGATTGGCGCGTATTCGCCACAGCCCCGCCTCCAGCGGCGGGTTGAGTTTGGCGTATAGCTTGAATTTTCCTTCACCAACAGGCATCGCTTGCTTCCTTTTCTTGCTGTCTTCTTTCGCTGGCTGCTGGGTGGGCCTGCCCGGCGTTAATCATCCTGTGCCGCTACCCACTCGATCTCGCAGTAGTTGCTGCCAACCGCCCGCAGTCGTGAGACCGTTGCCGGCAACCCTTTTTCAGCGATCAACGCCCCCATCGCCTCAGCCGATGCGTCCGCGGCAATCATCCCGGCAATGTCACGAGCGCCCCCTTGCAGGGCCCGAACGGAAATACCGGAACCTCCGGCAACGGCATCGATTTCAAACAGCAGCACCGACCGCGATCCGGCCTGAACAACCACCGGCTCAACCGGCTGCCGACGATGCCGGGCACCGTGGAGCTCGATCTCCACATCGCTGGCAGAGCGGCCTTCGCCACCCTTCAGAATCACCCCCACACAGGTGACAGTCCGGTCGAACCGGGTAGACACCGAGGCAGCACCGCGCACCACATCCTGGCCCAGGTGCCAGCCCACAGATGCGTTACCCGCTGTGCCATTGAGCGAGACCACACACCCGGCCCCAAGGGCAGACCGCCCGGTCAGGCGAACCAGTCTCGCTTGATCGTGCCAGCCCAGGATTCTGAGCCCGGTGGCTCGGCCATCGCCGCCCCCACTGGCCTGAACGGCAATCGTTGCGGTGTGTTTGGGAACGACGATCTGACCATCCTTCACCTGCTCGTCCGCAACCACCGCGCCATTGCCTAACAGCATGACCACCCGCGCCGCTCCGCTGATGCGAAGCTCAGGGCGGGCATCACCCCCATCAATGGCGGCATCCGGCGCGCGCATGGTGACGATGTCACCCGGCCGTAGCTGACTGGCTGGCGCGTGCGGAACCGGCCCGGTTGTTGCCCCCAGGCCCTTCACATAGGCGCTGCCTGCACCGGACCCAACCCGGCCGCCGAGATAGGTCTGGCTGGCACCGCTCACACTGGTGCGGGGCACCGAGCCGCGGACAACCACGGTCCGGTCGTTGATGCTCGACGGGGCATGGGTTGTGTTCAGCTTGATGGGCAAGCTGCGGCCCAGGCGGCCGCGCACCGATTCAGAGGAAGGCGCAGGACGACGCTTGATGCGCTTGTCCGCAACGGTTGTCGTCGCATCCCGAAGTGCCACCCCAGCCCCGCTGCTCATGAAGCCGGTCACAAACGGCGTCATCGGTTTGATAACCCGTGGCGCGTCATCCAGGGACATAAACCCGGTTGAACCGTTGTCGGCATTGGCGGCCTCAAGGCCATCCATCAACGTGCCAAACATTGGCGGTGCGGTACGGGAGTTTTCGTAGATAGCCTGCGCTTTGGCGCTCCGCTGCCCGGTGGCCAACAATCCCTCAGGCAGCGCTTCGGAACTGTCTGCAAACAGCAATTTCCGGGCTTCGGCAAAGGCTTCCGAAACGGTCGCGCGCTCGGCAACAACGCCCAGTGCGGTAGCTCTGTTCAGGTTGGCTGCCCGCAAGGTGCCAGCAGCAGACAACGGCAACGGGCGCCGGCCTGCCTCGACCCGGTAATAGTCGATTTCGGGGCCGGTTTGAGAGCTCATGTCGGCCTCGGCAACCATCTTCAACCGGCTGCCGGCAAAAATCACATCGCCTTTCGGAATGGGGCTGGAGGGTTGCTTGGCGTCCTCTGGCATTCCCCACACCCCGATTGGAAACGCCTCAAGGCCATAGGTGGGGCCTTCTTCGGTGGTCTTTTCGTCCTTCATGCCCTCGACCAACGGGCGCAGATCCGCAGTGCGATCCGTCCAGACATTGCCAACCCTGCGTTCAAGGCGAATCTCCAGCTCACCGGTCAAACCGGAGGCGTTCATGGGGCTCAGCCCCATCGCAACCGCAGCGCCGTTCGGCAATTTTGGCGTGATGTTCTTGTCGATGACCGGGTTGCCGAAGTCAAACCGGGTGACCGGGCCGGTCGAGATGACCGACACCTCGAACTCGGCAAAGACTTCAAAGGGCCGTTCGTAGCTGCCATCACTGGAGGGTGCGGAGGTCTTACCCTCGGTAGACGCTGGCAAGGCCCCTTTGCCAGCCGCGCCTGAAAGCGTCCGCGCCCGGCCGGGTGAGGTTTCTTCCAGATACTTGGGTACGAATTCATCCCAGCCCACAAAGATGCCACGCACTTCACGACTGCTGCCAAACTTGACCTTGATGTCGCAGGGGCCCACTTCGATGGTCGCCTTGCCCCGGAAATCGGGCCCTTCAACCTCAATCCGCGCGCCCAGGCTGATGCTGATCCGAATGGTGCCGAGGAAAGTCTTGATCTTTACGCCAGCCGAGATCCGGGCATAGGCATCGGCCATAAAGTAGAAGGGGTCGAAATAGACAATCGCGTTCGCGCCGAACGCGATGCGGGCCCAGGCGAAGCCAAAGTCGGCACTGACCTCCACTTCCAGCCCCGCCATCAAGGCTTCTGAAGTCAGCGCAAAGTAAGCGCCGCCTTTAATCACGATGGCATTGGAAACCCGCCATTGCAGCCCCAACCGGGGCACGACCGGGTACCCTTCGCGCCGGAAGCTGGGGTGATAGCCACCCAGCGTCAAAACAAACTGGCCAGCGTTGGGCCCCAACCACCAGGTGGCGAAGGCGAAGCCACCGGTCAGGCGGACCTCGGGATACAACAGCCAGCTGTTATCGGTGAGCTGGGCCTGAATCAGGAAGAGCCCCTCGGAGGACGAGAAACGGGCCAGCAGCCCCAATTCAATAGACACCAGGGCCGCCTGGGGCCGGGGCAAAGCCATCCGCGCCAGGCCAAACAGATTGAGCTCCAGGCCATTACCAACAGATACCGACAACACCGCGACGCCGTCCACCAGGGAAAAGCTGGTAAAACTGATGCCTGCGGCAAACCAGAAATTACCGGGCTCCGGCGGAAAGTACTCGGCCAGCGTGCGTAGCTCCTGCAGCGGATCGGACGAGACGCTGGCGGCAGGGTCCAGCGCCTTGATGAACGGGTATTCGCCAAACTTGGACAGGTCATCGGGAACCCGCAGGCCACGCTTGATGCCCAGACCACCGCCAATGCCGGTCAGGAAGAAGGCCGGGGGGCCACCAATCGGTCCCTGAATCGCTCCGAAAACGAAGAACGACGGCAGGCCCTTGTCGTTGCTGTATCCGCCAAACAACGACAGGCCATAGATTCCGAAGCGCCCCATCAACATCCCGACGTAGCCGATCTGCCCCTCAAGGTCTGTTTTCAGTAGCCCCCCGGCGATGGATAAGCCACTGAAGTCGCCGGAAACCCCCAGCCCCTTCAGATCCACCGCCCAGTTGTTGAGCTCGAACACATCGCCGCCCAGCCAATGCAGGCCGAGTTCCTCAACCGAGGCCGTCAGCCCAAACAGCGAGACCCGGGCGTCGAACAACAGCGAAATCCCGGTGACGGAGCCATCGACTTCCGTAACGTCGAACCCGAATTGCTCCAGGTAGAGCGGGCCCAATTGCCGTTGAATGGCTAACCACCACGGCCCCGGGGCATCCCCTGCCCGCAGGGAAATTCCCAGATCCCCCCCCGGATTCTTCTGAATCGCCAGGGCCGGGCTGAACGCCGGACGGGCCGAGGGCGAGGCGTCGTTACCGGCATCGCTCATGATGTTGTTGGCAATGGCATTGTCGCCGCCAGCGGCAGAGGGCACGATGGCCAGCCCATCCAATTGAACCTGAACGCCGCCGCCCAAACCCGCTGGAACCGCCTCGCCGTAGACATGAACGCCAATGGCGTCGATGCTCATGATGCCGAGATTCAGCAACGGCCCCGCGCTTTTGCCCACGCGAACCCCCAGGCCGGCGATGGAGAAGCCAGCATTGAGCTGAAAATCGTTGCCCACCTGTTCAACGAGCAAAACGGACAGACCCGGCGCAATACCGGGCGACGTCACCCAGTTGGCAACCACCTCAAGATCGACAGTGGGGTCACTGCCTCCCAGCGAAATTCGCTCTCCTGGCGGCAAGGACACGAAGATTCCGGCCAGATTTCCATTGCGGGTGAAGCCGACATCCACCTTGCCATCGATGGTGATTTTCAGGTTGTGGTCAGCCAGGTTGAAACCGAGCTGGAACAGGCGTTTCAACAAGGCTTCAGGATCGGCGATGTCGTCAAACAGCGCTGGGTCCAGGGTGGCTGTGCCGCCAGTAAACACCACCGCCTGCAGCGCATCGACGGTATCCGTACCAAGGTCTCCAAGCGCGTCCAGCGTGACGCCTGCGGCCATGGAAACGGCTTGAGACAACAGCGCCAGGGCGACCGCGGCGGGTTCGTTGTCCTCCGTTTCGCCGGAGAGTGCCTGCTCGACCACCACCACCCGGGGTGGCGTTTCATTCAACGCCCAACGGAACTGCACCGACTGATCGCCCGAGCCATCGGTGACCAGACCAAGGCTGGCCATTCGAGTGAAGCCACTGGCAGACACCCCCGCTTCAATTTTCGCCAAGGGGCGAAGAACCAGGCCGTTGCCAACATCGAAGCCCTCCGCCCGACAGGAGACGGCAATCGCGACACCGCTGGCACTGAGCCTCACCCGGTCAAACCCGACGGTGCCGACACCCGCAATAGCCACCGCCCCAGCCACTTCAATGGCCGGGCCAGCAGGACTGGCATCCAGGGTGATGTCCACCGGCTCTGTACTGCCGAACGACAATCGACAGATACCTGGGGCGGGCGTTGTGGTTGATACCATGGTTCCGCCGGGATCCAGGGCACTGGCCAAGCGGGAAGCGGCGGTAACCACAAGATTGGGCAAGCGGGAGATCAATGCTGCGGCCGGGTCGGCGGCAAAGGTCTGGATTTTGGCATCGGCAAACTGGTTGGAGTCCAGCAGATCCAGCGCATTGCCCAACTCAAATACGGCAGTCGCGACGTCTTTTTTCAGCGAAGGCGCCGGATTTGATCGTTCCGCAATCAGCGCATTCAGCGCCACTGGAATCGCCATGCCGGTACCGGTGGCCAGCAGCGAGCCGAGGCCCGGACCTGACGGATAAATCGGCATGGGTGCCGCCGGAGCCGCTCTCAGCAGATCGATGCGAACGTCCGGTGATAGGGAGATGGCGACCCCTTTTCCATCAAAAGTCACCGAGCTGGCAACCCGTGGTTCAATCGAGCCGTTGGTGGCTATAGACAGCCCGCCACCCAGACGGATGTTGACCGGTGTCGGGCCCAGTGAATGGCTGGTACTGATGGCAACTGCCAGATCCAGCTGGCCAGAGGTCGCGCGGTAATCCACGGAAACCTCGTCACTGAATGCAAACCCGCCGCCCGTGAAGCCCGGTATCAGCAACTGCCCGACGGCATCAAACGTTTGAATCGCCTGACCAACCGGATCGGCTTTCCAGGATGCCGCGCCCTCTTTCAGCCACGCTGCTGGGTCCAGGAACAGCGCCCAGGGCAACAGCACTCGCCGGGACGGCAGTTCAGAAACGGGCGCCAACAGCCCCAGCCCTTCCATGATCACCTCAATGGCAACCCGGGCATCGTCCGAAGCCGTATCGCGGAGATGATCAACCAGGCCAGCTAACAGCGTTGACGGAATGAAGGCCGCCCCCAACCTTGCCAGGGCCTCCTGCTCCTGCGCGCTGAGCGATGACAATAGATTGATCGATGTGGGTGACCGGGAACCGGGCGTTTGCCAATCAACCTTCAGCTCCGGAGACGCTCCACCGGTTGCGGCGCTTGCCTGAAGTCGAAGGCCGCCGACGTTCGGCTTGATGGAACCGATGCCCGCCGTTATGGCCGCCGCCGAACCTGAGGCAGACACCGAAACACTGAGCGGAATCAGCTCCGCCGCCAGGTGGGCCACGTCGACCTGGAAATGCCGAGTGCTCAGGTCTACAGCAATGGTTGCTGCATCCAGTGTCCAGGAAATCTCAGCACCGCTGCCGCCGAACCCGCCCAGCGCACGGATCGCCCCGGCAACACTGACCGGAGCATCATTCACTGCGCCGTTGATCGCCACTCGGGTATCGAGAATGAGCTGATCAAAGCCTTCTGGATCGTACCCGCCCCCCGACACCAGACCGATATCCGCGAGCAGCTGACCGAGCTCCGTCGATGCCGCCGCCAACCGACCCACCACTTCCGCGAGAATAAGGTGGACGTCAGACGTAGGAAGGCTTGGCGAGGCAAGGCCAGGCCCGTTTTCAATCACCCACTGATCCCGCCGTACCCCGAAGCAATTCGCCTCGTGCAGAACCACCCGGGCACCGGAAACCCGGGCGCTGCCTGCCAGCGGCAAATACAACCGGGCCGACACCCAACGTACTTCGATATCGTTCTGGCTCGCGCCAGGGCCGCCGACAAGCCAGCCATCCTGAACACCGAAGTGCAGATCCAGAATGACCTGGCGCTCCGTGTGAACCTCAAAGCCATCACCACCGGGCCCACGATCACAGGTAACCAGTTCGAGAATGGCTCCGGCCCCGAGAAAAACACCGCCGATGGTGGCCGTCATGAGCGGCAAATCGACGCCTGCGTGCAGCTTTGTCGGTGGCGCTGCCGGCGGCTCATAAAGGCTATGTCGGTAAGCAATGGCGTCAGCAACGCTTGCGGCCAAACCGGCTTCCAGAGTTTCCGCGTCCAGTGCACCAAAGACCGCATCCACCTGCAGGCCGGCCCGGCGTGTTTGCACGTCCGCCCGGAGAACATCATCAAGGCTGCCAGGCACCAGACCGGCGGCCAGGGAGGCCCTCTCCAGCACATAGCCAAACTGCAGCAGCCCATTGGACTCACCGGCAATTTCCTCTTCATTAATGGTTTCAGGTTCGTCCCGATGAAGCTGGACCAGAAGCCGAAGGGCATCGCCACTCAAGCCAGACAACAAACCATTCAGGGAAACCGGAGCCCAGGGCGAGCCCACCGTCATCACCCGGTCAATCACGGTGACCGTACTCGCCGCCTTGATGGCGGCTGCGCCTGCCGAACCGAAGGCAACAACCGTTATGGGCGCGGTTCGGTCTTCCAGTACATCAATCAGGCGCTGGCATTGTTCGTCTACAGCACCACGGTCCGGTCTGGCGGCGGCTGCCTCCGCCGGGGTAGGTAGGCAGATCGACCAGTGGCCGTTGCTGGCCGCTGGCACGCCAAGATCGCCGGTGTCCCCGCGAGCGTCCAGACTGTCGCTGCCAAAACAGCTGCTCCAGATACCTTCACAGCCCACGTAAAGCACCGCGTCCGGTGCAATCCCGAGGGCTTCTTGCGGTAATAGGTTGATGGCGCCAAACGCCACCAGTTCACGGTAACTCAGGCCGCCAATGTCGATGCCATTGACGCCGCTGGGTAACGAAGCCGGCCGCCCGATCAAACCGTCGGTACCGGTGAAGCGGTCAACTAAGGCCTGAAACCCCTCGTCTAAACGGTCCCTGCCAGTCATCAGTTCGGCGAGATCGGGAAGCTCGGTTCCTGCCGCCCGAATCGCATCGGCAATGGACGCCAACTCATTCGGTTCGCCGGCATCGAAATTGCCAGCGGGAGGCTGATAGCGACCACGGTGAATATCGCAGCCCGGGTCCAGCCACACCGCCACGCCTGGCGCGTTGGGTTCGGCAGCAATGGCGGCCCGATAAGGCCAGCGTTCGTTACCGGTGCCTAACGGCCCCCATTGGCGGAAGCCACTGAACAGGTACGACAGCGGACCCATCGCCAGCCGAACGTTAGTACAATCCAGAACCAGGTCGCCCATCCAGGCTTCAAGAGCGGCGGCTGGATCGTTCATCAACTGTTCAATGGATAAGCGAGCGCCCTCGCCGTTCCAGCCGATCAGATCGGTAAGCGCCGTCACCATCGGCGAGCTCAGTCGCCGGAGCAAGGCGGCGATCGCGTTCTCGATGGCTTCCCAGTCCGGGCTGATGCTCACCGAGCCATCGCGCTTGAACTCCGGCAACGGCAACGGGACTTTAACGGTGGTACTGTCGGATTCATCAACCACTTCAACCTCAACCGCCAGGTCAGGCGCATCAACCCGAACGACGAAGCCGGACGACGCGCCCCATCCCACCGAAACACCGATAGAACGGGTAGAGAGATCAACCGGTCCCATATCCAGCCTGAGCTCCGAGCCGTCGCCTTCGCGAAGCCGAACGCCGCCACTGAGGCGGCTGAAAAATTCCGCGTTTGGTGTGGCAAAGTTCAGGCGTACTAGCCTCGCACTGACGAAAACGTCTGACCGCTTGCTGTCCAGTACGGTAGTTTCGAGGCGCGCTTCCAGATCAAAGTTGACCCAGTCACCGTCAATGGACACATCCAGCGCCACGGGATCAAGGTCGATGCGCCAGGGATCCGCTGCCGTGCCAGCACCTGAAACACCGGTTGAATTTCCGGTGATGAGCTCCTGAATGGACGTCAAAACAACGGCCATAGCGGCGGGTGAGGCCGCGAGCGCATGCCAATAGGCGGCGGCCGTTCCCAGCGGGTCCGTCAAAAGTTCGAGCACAGGAGTACCGGGTAGCCCGGCGGGAGGGTCAAGCCCCAACAGTTGAGAGCAGATTTCGCCGGGGCGCCCCAGACTGGCCAGGGCAGCCACCAGAGCATCGCCCACCAGGCTTTCAGCGGCGTCTAACGCGGCGTCTGGTGACGATAAATCCAGCCGCTCATGGCTTGCTCCACCGAGCGTGACAGTGTGCGCCGTCAACGCAAACGCCGGTTTGCCGTTGGTCAGGACGATGCCGGTTTTGATCGATCCGATACCCGGATCACCCTCCAGCAACGGCGATCCCAGGCCCGCCGCCTGACCAAACACTGCCAGAAGCGACAGGTTTGGCACCGCCTTGAGGCTGCCATCCAGGGTTTGCAGTGTCAGCAGATCCACCAGCGCGTTCACTTCAGCCCCGGTCTGAGGCCGAAGCGAGCCCTCCAGCCACGGCGTTATGGCCATCCCCCCTGCGGCTGACGATTCCACGCGAAGGCCAATGGCCCCCGCCAATGCCCCGTCACTGAACTCAACCGCGCTTCGACCAGAATTGACCGTTCCCCCAAGCAGCGCGGCCCACTCGCCCAGCCAGGCCATACGCGCGGAAGCCGATGTGAGGATGGATTCGATCCAGCCAGTCAGCGCAGAGCTGCCATCTGTGATCAGCTGCTCCAGAGGAAATGGTGGAATATTCGGCACAGACCGCAACCCCGCCAACCCGGTGAGGGCGGCAAACGGTGCCGTTGCCGGGTTGGTCGTGTCGAGGGCGTCCGCCTGGACTTGAATCAAGCCCGTCATGAATTCGAGGAAATCAGACCCCAGGTCGTTGATATTATCGACAGAGAGGTCAAAATCCCTTGGTGCGTTGGTGCCGGGAAGTTGAAGCCGTTCAAAGCCAAGGCTGAATTCCAGGTCGTCTGAGGCGTTTGTTGGCACCTTCACGCCCAGGTTTACGGCGCCAATGTAAAGCTCCCCCGGCGTTGGCGCATCGTTTGAGATAACGACGCTTAACGCCAGTTCGATGCGCGCGTCCTCTCGCCCCAAAACCAGCCAATCAGGTTGAGCCCCTGACACATCGAGCGCACCCGCACCCTCGCGTTCGAACTGGAACACCGGAACATGCGCGCTCACCCTGAGCGCAGGCGTCAAGCTGCCACTGTCATACTCAATGCCGAACCCGACTCTTGCGCCGTTGTTGGCCTCTTGAACCACCACGAAGACGGTTGCTCCGGCGTCTTTGAACAGGGGTACCCAGATGGCCTCACCCTGCTCCTCCCGATCCGGTGCCCCAAGCACATCGTCAACAAACGCGATGAACGCCTCACGCTGTTCGTCGAGATACATCATGGAACTGAGACCGCGCTTACTACCGTTCGGCGTGCCTAGCGGGTCCTGGAACCAGTCGCCCTGAAGTTCACCATCCCGGGTCAGGCCAAAGGCTTCGGCCAGCGTGCCAAACACATCCAGATTCTGCTCAGCGCCCATCTCAGACTCCCGGCATCAGTGAAAAGCGGGCAACGGGTTGCACCAGTAACGCATTCGGCGCGGCCGCAATCGCACCGGGCACAAGTGGTAATCCACGCTTGTCATTGCCGACCTCGGCACAGAGCACCGACGCGACCTCAAGCACAGATTCCCAGGCGAACGCCTGAATGGCGTCTCGCCATGCCAGCACCAGTTCTTCCGGCCCCTCAAGGTCTTCGAACGTAGACATAACGAGACCACTCGGAGATTGTTTGGTACCAACGCCAATCGGTACCGGAATGTCGAGCCGGCCATGCTCTTCACACTCCACCGCCACCGTTACGGTGATCACACCACTTGTGAGCTCAAGGCGGGTTAAGTGACTGTGGATAAGCAGCTCGCTGTCGCCTTTCGTCCAGACAACCAGGGGCGTGCTGTTTCTTGGCAGGTCGAGAACGAGGCGCACCACCTCCAGAAGCAAACCCTCGGCATCTTTAGTGGGAATACTCAGCAGGTCTGGCGACCGCTCACCCACATCAAGCAGCAGGTCAGCACTGATAGGTTTAAGCCAACGAAATCGTGAAAAGTCGACGGTCAAAAAGCGGAGGGGGTTTGCCATAGCGCTACCTTGCGACGAATGTCTTGCGCAGGTTTCGACGCCGACCGGCAGAACTTCCATATCTTCCCTGGTAGCCGGACTGCAACATCAAAACCCTATCGCGTGGATTCAGGCCAAAAGGCCTCTGAAAACAGCGAACTGCGTCATGACATCAAGCTATGACATCTTGAGTATAGGCAGGGTCTGGAAAGGTGCAAAAAGATTGTGAAATTTAGTTAAATATGGGCCGTTTAATCATACATATGAACGCCTTTTCTGGCTCTGATGCTTTACGTCATGCCTGGCTCTTGAATGGCTACAGCGACGGCGATGGCACCGGCGATAACACCGACAATTGCCCGATTGCCAACCCGAGTGTTAGTGGCCAATTAAAGTGACCCACTACTGGCCATTAATTTTGACCCACCTCCGAGTGGCCGTCAGGCCACAGAACCAGCTGCTGTCCCCCGCTTTTATCGATGGCCGGGGGCATGTCAGTGAAGGAGTGGGTTGTGATACACAAGATCAAGGCACTGCACTATAACGGCAAAGGGTTGTCGATCCGCGCCATCAGTCAGGAACTGGGGTTGTCCCGCAATACCGTTCGCAAGTACCTGCGGATGGAGGTAGATGCGATTTCAGAACGGTTTGCAGACCCCTCGCGGAGCAAGCGACTCGATGATCACCGGGATTATCTGGTGCATTTGCTCCAGCAGTTTCCCAGGCTCAGCGCCGTCAAGATTGCCCGCAAGCTGCAAGCGAAGGTTGGTGAGTTACCGGCCTCGGACCGTTCCATTCGCCGCTATGTGCGAGTGCTCAAGGAGGAAGTCGCCTCGGCTCAGATGCGCTACTACGAGCCTATCCTGGATGACGTCCCCGGTGTTCAGTGTCAGGTGGACCCTGGTGAGTTGCGTGGTGTGTTGATCGGTGGCGAAGAGCGCACGCTGCACTTCGTGGTGTTCGTGCTGTCCTACTCGCGGCTGATGTACGTGGACCTGGCCTTCCGCCCTCTGGACACCCAGACCTTTATCCAGCTCCATGACGAAGCCCTGCGGTACTTTGGCGGTCTGCCGGAGGAATGCGTTTACGATCAGACCAAGCTGGTGGTGATCAACGAGCAGTACCGGGAACTGATCCTCAACCAACGGTTCCATGAGTATGCCACCACGGCCGGGTTCCGGACCCATGCCTGCGAAGGCTATGACCCGGAGAGCAAGGGCAAGGTGGAAGCCGGCGTAAAATACGTCAAACAGGACTGCCTTTACGGCGAAGTCTTCCGGGACCAGGAACACGTGCGCCAGTACGTGCAGGACTGGGTTGAGAGTGTGGCCAATGTCCGCATCCACGGCACCACCGGCGAGCCGCCCCGGGAGCGGTTCGAACGGGATGAGCGAGAACACCTGGAGGCTTACCTGTCACCAGCCTGCGTGCAGGCTGTGGCCCGGGAGACACGAAGAGCCGACAAGACCGGCCTGATCGCCTGGAAGGCCAACAAATACTCCGTGCCCATGGCCTGGCAACAGGCCCGGGTGGGCGTTCTGGAGTCCGACAGCCAGCTCCACATCAGTGATCTGGACACAGGCGATGTCATTGCCAGCCACGCCCTGTGCTCCGACAAGGGCAAGGTGATCAAGAACACCCACCACTACCGGGATCATGCCCAGCGCGTGAGCAAGCTGGAAGCCGGCATCAACGCCCTGATCGGTGACGAGACCGGGCACCGGTTGTGCCAGCAGCTCAAACGCTCCGAGCCCAAGATCTACAAGGATCAGTTGGTGGCTGCCCGTGACCTGCTCAAGCGCCACGAACCCGTGGATCCCGTGTTGATTACGACGCTGGCAGAGCGTCCCGGCATGACCGCCACACGCCTGCAAAGCTACCTTGAAGCGGCCCAGGCCGCCGTCCTCCGGGAGCGGCAGCCGGAACCGCTACCAGAACCCAAGGAAGCACTGGACCTGAGTGCTTACCGTCGTGTTGGCCACTCCAGTGGCCAGGGGGTGACCCATGAGCCAGCTTGAACAGACTGTGTCCCGTTACCGCAGTCTGCGCCTGAGCGCGGCCGCCGATGAGCTGACCAACTTACTGGCGGAGGCAGAAGCCAACGAGATGTCCTACCTGAGCTTCGCGGACCGGCTTGCCGAACACGAACTGATCCAGCGCCAGGACAAACGCATTCGCCGGAACCGGAAGATGGCCGCGTTCCCTGCCGAGAAGCGCCTGGAGGGCTTCGACTACCGGCACCAGACCACCATTACCAAACGTCAGGTCAATGCCTTGCTGGACTTCCAGTTCATCGACGAGCGGAACAACCTGGTGTTCATCGGCCCACCCGGTGTAGGCAAGACCCACCTGGCCATCGGCATTGGCTACAAAGCCGTGGAGGCTGGCTATCGAGTCCTGTTCCGCAACGCCCTGGATCTGGTGGAAGAGCTGGAACTGGCCGAGATGAAGGGTGAGCTGAAAAAGCGGGTCAGCGCATTGGCCAAATACGACCTGCTGATCATCGATGAGCTGGGTTATCTGCCCATGACGCGGCAGGCCCGGTACAACCTGTTCCAGCTGATCAACAGCCTGTACGAATACCGCTCCATCATCCTGACCACCAACAAGGACTTCACCAGCTGGGGCGAGTTCTTCCACGACGACAACGTGGCGGTGCCGATCATTGACCGGGTTATCCACCATTCACACATCTTTATGTTGGGAGGAGAAAGCTATCGGCTAAAGCAGAAGACAACAAGCTAGACTATGAAAGGTGGGTCAATTTTATTGGCCAAAGGTGGGTCAAAATAAATGGCCATTGACAAGGATCATGGTGTTCGGGTTCTTGTCCCAGATGAGCCCCAGAGAGAGCGCATTCATTCTGTGATTTACACGGAATTGTGCCGGGGTGTGGTCAAGCCTGAGTCAAAACGCGCGTATCTGGACATAGTGGCCTCATTAGCGGAGCGCGGTGCTCAAGGCGTCATCCTGGGGTGCACGGAGATCGGCCTGCTGATTCAGGGCTCCGATACCAACGTCAAACTCTATGACACCACAGAAATACATGCCGAACAGGCGGTTCAGCTTGCCTTGGGCGGGATTTAGCCAAGAGTGGCAGGCTACTACTGTAAATTTACGGCAGCACTACACAGCGTCTGGCAACGCTGCCACCAGGAAGTCCACCAGCGCCCTCACCTTCGGCGTAACGAACTTGCGGGTAGGATAAACCGCATACACCCCCAGCTCGGCAGAGCGGTATTCTGGTAACAGCTCCACCAGCCTGCCCGAGTCCAGATCGTCATTCACCAGGAAGCTCGGCTGGTGCACTACCCCCTGGTGGGCCACTGCGGCGGCGCAACAGGTGTCCCCGTTGTTGGCATACATCCATGGGCGTACCCGCGTACTGACGGGCCCCTCCGGCCCCTGAAAATACCATTCGTTACCGCTGGCCAGGTTGCTATAGGCAATGATCTTGTGGTGCATCAGGTCTTCAGGCGTTTCCGGTGCTCCGTGAATCCGGATGTATTCAGGCGAAGCGCACACCATCAGCCGGGTATTGGTGAGGCGACGGCTCACCAGGGTGGAGGTTCGCAGGCTGGCAATACGGATGGCCAGGTCAAAGCCCTCTTCAACGATATCCACGATGCGATCAGACAGATCGATGTTCAACTCCACCTCCGGAAACCTGGCGTGGAACTCGCCCCACAGCGGTGCCAGATGTCGAATGCCAAAGCTCACCGGTGCGTTGATACGCAGCACGCCCTTGGCCACGCTGGTGCGCGAGGTCAGTTCCGCTTCGGCCTCTTCCACCCCTGCCAGCAGTTCCCGACAACGAACGTAAAACACCTCCCCTTCCGCTGTCAGGGACAACCGCCGGGTGGTGCGGTGTAGCAGTCGCACCGTAAGGCGCGATTCCAGCTCGTTGATGTAGCGCGACACCGCAGCCTTGGACATACCCATGGTCTCGGAGGCGGCGACAAAACTGCCGGCTTCCACAACGGCGCAGAAGGTCTGCATTTCCAGTAATCGATCCATCTTATTGTTCCACTTTTTAAAACAGTCAATCTATTAAACGCATATTTATCCCAAAAATAGATCCCCGTAAAGTAGCCCCATACTCAACCACACAGAAGGAAACACGATCATGAACAACGCTCTCATCAACAAATTGCTCGATACCAACGCTGGCTGGGGCGCCCTCGCCCTGCGTATTCCGGTAGGTATTATCTTCGCCGCCCACGGTGCCCAGAAGCTGTTCGGCTGGTTCGGAGGCTACGGCCTTGAAGGTACCGGGCAATGGATGGATTCTATTGGTTTAAGCCCGGGCTATCTGATGGCCCTGCTGGCCGGCGGTACCGAGTTCTTCGGCGGTCTGGCGCTGATCATCGGCCTGCTGGTTCGCCCTGCCAGCGCGGCTCTGGCCTTCGCCATGGTGATTGCCATTTTCAGCGTGCACATCCAGAACGGCCTGTTCATGAGCAACAATGGCTACGAATTCGGCCTGGCCTTGCTGGCGGCTTCTGTTTCGCTGATATTCAGCGGAGCCGGGCGCGCATCGATTGACCGGCTTGTGTCCGCTCGCTAAACAGTACATCCAACTCAACCCCAAGGAGCAATGCGCCATGACCAGCCTTTTCGTATCCCACGGCGCCCCCACCTTTGCACTGGAGCCGGGCCTGGCAGGTCCGGCCCTTACCCGGCTGGGGCAACAACTTCCACGACCAGCCGCCGTGCTGGTGGTGTCACCCCACTGGATGACACCCGAGGTGCGGGTAGGCCTTGCCGAAACGCCGGCAACCATCCACGATTTCAATGGCTTCGAACCCGCGTTATATGAGCTCGAATACCCAGCCCCGGGCCACCCGGCTTTGGCCAGAATGGCGCTTTCTCTCCTTGAGGATGCGGGCTGGAAACCAGTCGCCGACGCCCAACGCGGCC
>Ga0209075_1002487_pt1 | contig 16200 bp, 10 predicted proteins | sample Stecom2011_FD_187523 | JGI IMG/M metagenome (GOLD analysis project Ga0209075, IMG submission 187523) | Agricultural soil microbial communities from Utah to study Nitrogen management - Steer compost 2011 (SPAdes) (version 2) | ecosystem: Environmental > Terrestrial > Soil > Agricultural land...
TACGGTGCCATCAGATTCTGCGGAATTATTTCCACAGGCCATGGTAAACGACACTAATCCAATGACCAAAATATTTCTTATTGCTTTCATATATTTATATCCTCCAACAATTCTGTCAACATTTTGCTAGCGACTTTTGGATCTGCCTTGCCTTGTGATTTCTTCATCACCTGTCCCATAAACATCCCCATGAGTCCCTTTTTACCGGATTTATACTCCTCCACCTTCGCGGTATTTTCCGCCAAAACTTTTTCTATAATTGGCTTCAAAGAGTTCTCGTCACTCTCCTGAATCAAATTTAATTCCTGAGCAATCTCAATAGGCGATCTAGAACTATTTTTAATCAATTCAGGATAGATCTTTTGAGAGGCAACTGAGAAATTCACTTTTCCGTTATCTACCAGTGCAATTAGACCAGCCAGCTGCTTGGGGGAAATCGGGAATTCTGAAATTGGTAGCGTCAACTCATTTAGATAAGACTTGACGGGTCCCATCACCCAATTGGATGCTGCTTTGTAATTTTCGGTTTCCTTACATAGCTCCTCGAAGTATAGAGCTATCTCTTTTGTGTCTGTTAATACACCCGCATCATATTCCGGAAGACCGAAAACATCAACAAACCTTTCATACAATTCTCCCGGAAGAGAAGGCATGGCATCCTTAATGCTGTTTAGCCATTCTTGGGAGACGATGACAGGGCTGAGATCCGGTTCAGGAAAATACCTGTAATCATTCATGTCTTCTTTGGTCCTCATGCTAGAGGTGGTGCCTGTAGTGGCGTCGAACGTCCGGGTCTCTGAAACGAAAGTTTCGGCTTTTTCCAACAACTCTACCTGCCTTTCGAATTCGTGCTCAATAGCTCTTGCAACATTCCTAAAGGAGTTCATATTTTTCACCTCCACCTTCTTTCCCAATTCTACATCCCCTTTCAGCCTTACCGAGACATTAGCGTCGCATCTTAAGGAACCTTCTTCCATATTCCCATCGCATATGTCCAAATACCTGACGAGTTTCTTTATTTCCACCAAAAAATTGTACGCTTCCTCGGAAGAACGCATATCCGGTTCGGAGACAATCTCGATCAACGGAACTCCGGCCCGGTTAAAATCCACCAAGGTATCCACTTCGCCAGCCAAGTGGATGGACTTACCGGCGTCTTCCTCCATATGGATCCTGGTAAGGGCTATGGATTTCTTTTCGCCGTTCGAGAGCACTATGGGAACTTTCCCGCCGACGCAGATGGGGCCTTTGTCTTGGGTCAACTGGTATCCCTTAGGAAGATCCGGATAGAAATAATTTTTCCGTGCAAAAATGTTGGTTCTGGTAATTTCCGAATTGCAGGCCAAGCCCATTTTGATCGCAAATTCAACAGCCTTTTTGTTTACTTTGGGTAGAGTACCTGGATGTCCCAAAGTGATTACTGAAATATTGGTGTTCGGTAGATTACCATACTCGGTGGAATCTGAATTATACATTTTGCTTTCTGTTAGCAATTGGGCATGTACTTCAAGTCCTACGACCAGCTCATATTTATCTTTTGTCTCTTGCGAAAGCATATTATATTTTCAAATCGATTCTAATATTAGACCCCAAAAATGGCAGAGATTTAAACCAAAAACAAATCAATTGGATGTAAACCAACCTAAACCACGGAAAACATTTTCCTAGCTTCTTCCACCACCTGTTGCAGTCCTTCAACATTTTTGCCGCCTGCAGTCGCAAAAAACGGCTGCCCTCCTCCACCGCCTTGTATGGCTTTCGCCAGCTGTCTCACAGCTTTCCCTGCGTCTAAACCTCTCGATTCAACCACATCTTCATCAATAATCACAGCAATTTGGGGCTTTCCGTCAATGGCGGCAGCCAGTACCGCAATCAATGGCTGGCTTTCGTTCTTTAACTCAAATGCCAGCTTCTTTAAAGCATCGGCAGAAGGGAGACTTACTTGTGCTACTATTAGGTTTACTCCATTAATGGATTCCTGTTGGGCCAACAAGTTGCTTTTCAAGATTCCTGCTTCCTTAAGATAAAGTCCTTCTACCTCCTTCTTCAAATCGTTCTTATCCTGAACAAGCGTCTCAATTGCATTTTTTATCTCTTTAGGATTTTTTAGCAACTCTTTGATTTCCTTTATCACCTTCAACTGTCCGTTGATATACTTTAAGGCAGCGAATCCTGTAAGGGCTTCTATCCTTCTCACTCCCGAAGCAATAGAACCTTCAGATAGTATCTTGAAAACCCCGATTTTCCCTGTTGAGTTTACGTGTGTTCCTCCGCAAAGTTCGATAGAGAAGTTTTTATCAAAGGTTATTATACGTACAAACTCGCCGTATTTTTCCCCGAACAATGCGGTTGCACCGAGCCGCTTTGCCTCTTCGATAGGTACGTTCCTTTTCTCGTCAAGGGGAATATTGTCCATGATCTTCGCATTGACAATTCTTTCCACTTCTTCTATTTCTTCGTCGGAAAGTTTAGCGAAATGAGAAAAATCAAAACGCAACAGCTGGTCGTTGACCAAAGAGCCTTTTTGTTGGATATGGTCCCCAAGGACTTCCTTCAATGCCGCCTGCAGAAGGTGGGTAGCAGAGTGGTTATTCATGGTGGAAATCCTTTTCTCAGCGTCCACCTTTCCGGTAAATAGCGCATTGGGAAATTGAGGCAACCTTTCAACCAAATGGACGATCAAATCATTTTCCTTCTTGGTGTCCAGTACTTTGAGCCTCTCATGGTCACTAGATAAAATCCCCCTGTCTCCTACCTGCCCGCCGCTTTCGGCGTAGAAAGGTGTAGTGGACAAAACTAGCTGATAAAGACTGCCTTTATTTTCTTTTACTTCCCTGTACTTAACAATGCTTGTTTGGCATTCCAACGTATCATAGCCGACAAATTCAACGTCCGCATCTTCATTGACCACTACCCAATCTCCTGTTTCTTTTCCTGAGGCCGATCTTGAACGGCTCTTCTGTTTGTCCATTTCGACCTCAAAGCCGCTGATATCTACAGAAAAGCCATTTTCTCTTGCTATTAATGAAGTCAAATCCAATGGAAATCCATAAGTGTCATACAGTTCAAACGCCAATTGCCCAGATATTATCTTCTCTCCGGTCTGCTCGAAATCTACCTTTATCTGCTCCAACTTCTTAAGGCCGTTGTCCAATGTCCTCAAAAATGAAGTCTCCTCTTCCTGCACCACTTTGGCAACAAATCCTTTTTGGGCTTCAATTTCAGGAAATGTTTCTCCAAACGCCTCTGCCAGGATTGGTACAAGTTCAAATAGGAAAGGTCGGTTAAAACCTAAAAAGGTGTAGCCATACCTAACAGCTCTTCTTAAAATACGACGGATAACATAGCCAGCCTTATTGTTGGAAGGAAGTTGGCCATCGGCTATCGCAAAAGATATAGCCCGAATATGATCAACAATAACCCTGATGGCGATATCGGTTTTCTCTTCATCCCCATACTTTTTGCCCGACATGGTTTCGAGGGCCTCGATAAAAGGAGTAAAGATATCCGTGTCGTAGTTGGAACTCTTGTTTTGTATAGCTCTAACCAAACGTTCAAAACCCATCCCCGTGTCCACATGCTTTGCGGGAAGCTCTTTTAGTGAACCGTCTGCCAGTCTATTGAACTGCATAAATACCAGGTTCCAAATCTCGATCACCTGCGGATGGTCCGCGTTGACCAAGTCCTTACCTGACATTGAAGCAATCTCTTCCTCTGCCCTAAGATCGATATGAATCTCGGAGCATGGGCCACAGGGACCAGTCTCTCCCATTTCCCAAAAATTATCCTTTTTCGATCCGTAGATTATACGGTCGGTAGCAATATGCTCTGACCATAGCTCATATGCTTCCTTATCCTCCTCAAGTTGATCCTTGGCATCGCCTTCAAAAACGCTTACATAAAGCCTGTCCTTAGGCAATCTGTACACTTCGGTCAAAAGTTCCCAAGCCCAAGCTATTGCATCCTTCTTAAAGTAATCCCCAAAAGACCAGTTGCCCAACATCTCAAACATGGTATGGTGATAAGTATCTACCCCTACTTCTTCAAGGTCATTATGCTTTCCGGATACCCTCAGGCACTTTTGGGTATTTGCCACCCGAGTATAAACCGGAGCCTTGTTGCCTAAAAAAAAATCCTTAAATTGGTTCATTCCTGCATTGGTAAACATCAATGTAGGGTCGTCTTTAACCACAATGGGGGAGGAAGGAACGTATTGATGTCTTTTTGTTTCAAAAAAACCAATAAAAGTGCTTCTTATTCGTTTAGCGTCCATATAATGTTTACTTTTCTCAATTTATTTCGGATTATACACGGGTTATATTTATCTTTGACGCTGCCAACTATAAATTACCCCTGGTTTTCTGGTCTTTAAGGGGACACAAAATTATAAGAATTACCTTTCAATTTGTAATGAGTAGAATAAAATATTACTACGACCCAAAAACCTGTAAATACGAGCGATTCACTAAAAGCAAATGGGACATTCTATTAAACGTCTTGGGCTTTTTATCTCTGTCTTCGATTTTTGCAGTTTTGATTTTGATGGCTTTTAGCTATTATTTTGACAGTCCTAAGGAACTGCTCCTTCGAAAGGAAAACAAAGAACTTAAACTTTACTATGAATTGTTGGATCAGGAAGTGGTAAGATTAAACGCCATGATGGCCGACCTTCAGGAAAGGGACGATAATCTTTACCGCGTCATTTTTGAATCGGAACCTGTTCCAAGTTCCATTAGAAATGCCGGATATGGTGGCTCTGACCGTTTTAAGGAAATCAAGGAAAAGGGACTGAACCAAGAAAAACTGATCGTTTCCGCACTTGAAAAGGTAGAGCAGCTGAAAAAACAGCTTTATGTGCAATCCGTCTCCTATGATGATCTTTCCCGAACAGCGTTGAACAAGGAGGAGTACTGGGCATCAATTCCGGCCATACAGCCTGTCCATAACGAAGAATTGAACCGGCTGGCTTCGGGTTATGGCATGCGGCTCCATCCTATTCTTAAGGTGAGGAAAATGCATACGGGCATTGATTTTTCTGCAACCAAGGGTACGGCAATTTACGCTACTGGAGATGGAGTAATAAAGGAGGTATCAACTGAATTTGGGGGATATGGCAAATCCATTGTAATAGATCACGGCTTTGGTTTTACCTCAAGGTATGCCCACATGAATGACTTTAATGTCAAAAAAGGACAGAAAGTAAAAAGAGGGGATCAAATTGGCACAGTAGGCAGCACGGGGTCTTCCACTGCTCCCCACGTGCATTATGAAGTAATGAAGGATGGAAAATTTCTTAATCCGGTCAACTACTTCTTCAAAGATCTGGAGCCGACAGAGTTTGACAAAATCCTTGAATTGGCTTCCAGGGAAAACCAATCACTTTCTTGATAAGTATTAGCTGTGCCTTACAAAGAGCGTGAAATAGAGAAGAAATATTATTCCATCGGAGAAGTGGCCGAAATGTTTAACGTGGCCACTTCTTTGATCAGGTATTGGGAGGGAGAATTTGATTCCATCCGTCCCAAAAAGGACAAAAAAGGCAACCGCCGATTTACAAAGGAAGACATTGCTCAAATACGTTTGATCTACCATTTAGTAAAAGAAAAAGGCTACACCCTACAGGGCGCCCAAGAATCAATAAAAAAAGATCTTCACTTGGCGATGGACAAGGCGGAGATGGTTAACCGGTTATATCAGATCAAAGGTTTTTTAATGGAAATTAGGGACCAACTCAATGTCAACTCCAGCAAATGACGAACTTTTAAACAATATTGCCCTGAGCCTGATACCACAGCTTGGCCCCGGGATTTTTAAGACCATCATCAGTTATTGCGGCACACCCAAAAATTTTTTCAGTATGCCCAAGGGAAAGGCCGAAAAAATTCCCGGCATTGGAGCCAAACTTTTAGCCATCAGAAGTCAGCAAAACTACTATCTAAAACTTGCGGATCAAATCATCAATGATTGCCATAAGAAGGAAATAGACATCCATTCCTATTTGGATTCCGGTTATCCCCAAAGATTAAAATCTTTTCCCGACTCACCTGTATTTATCTTCTCCAAAGGAAACGTCAACCTCAACCCTGATAGAACGATAGGGATAGTCGGCACAAGAAACGCTACCGAATACGGTAAAAGTATTACCCGTAAAATTATAGAAGATCTCGCCTCCTATTGTCCCACCGTCATCAGCGGACTGGCCTACGGCATCGATATTGAAGCCCATCGGGTTGCGCTACAATGCGAATTACCGACTATAGGCGTCCTTGGAACTCCCGTGGACAGAATATATCCGGCTGCCCATCTTAGCACTGCGCAAAACATGATGGAAAAGGGCGGACTGCTGTCGGAATACCGGCCTAAAAGCGAACTCAACAAAGCTAATTTTCCCCAGCGAAACCGGATCATCGCAGGACTTTCCGATGCCTTAATTATTGTGGAAGCAGCGATCAAAGGGGGTGCGCTAATCACTGCCGAAATTGCGTATAGTTATAATAAAGAAGTATTTGCAGTTCCCGGTAATCTGCAATCCAAATATAGTGAAGGTTGCAACAATCTCATCCGAACCATGAAAGCAGGCATCTATATGGGAGCAAAAGAAATTGAAGATGCCCTTTCCTGGAACAGAACCGGAAGCAACAAGCTAAATAAACCCATTGCTTTGGATCTTGAAGCATTCGAACCCGAAGAGCAGATGATCCTGAAGTCCCTTCTCGAAAAGAAAGAAGTAGAAATTGACCAGCTCAGCTGGCTGACAAATATCCCCCTTTCGCTATTGGCTTCAAAATTACTGAATTTGGAATTCCAAGGGATAATAAAATCCATGCCGGGCAAGAAATATAGCATGGTGTAAGGACTAGGAGGAATGGCTAAACCATAGGTATAGAGCGATGGACATGATCCATTACCACCTAATCTTCCCCCTAAAAGCCAACGGAATAGACCTCTGTGATGAATTAGAGAAACTGCCGGATAAAATGCATGGCATTACTGATCCAGCTGGGACTGTGTTCAATAGTAAAGGAAAGAAAATGAACCCAAACGGATTACGTTGGGCTAATTTTCACTATTATATCCGGAGCCTGTTCTACTTCCGAAGCAATGGAACTTCCTTAACACTTCTTCCTAAAAAACCTCCTTCGCTATTCTATAAGTGGCATCCGCCTTGCTCATCGTATAATAATGCAGACAGGGAATTCCTGCCGCAATCAATTCCCTGCTTTGTTGAATGGCCCATTGAATTCCCACTTCCTTAACAGCTGCATTGTCCTTGCATTTTTCGAGTTCATCCATTAATTCATCAGGAAAGTCGAGAAAAAAAGTACTTGGTAGATTTACGATCTGCGATAAAGTGGTAATGGGTTTTAAGCCTGGAATAATAGGAATATCAATTCCTGCTTCCCGGACTCTCTTTACATAGTCGAAAAACTTACTGTTGTCAAAAAACATCTGGGTCACGATATACTCCGCTCCGGCCTCTACTTTTGCTATTAAGTGTTTAAGATCAAACTTCATGCTTGGCGCCTCAAAATGCTTTTCCGGATAGCCCGCCACTCCCACACAAAAGTCTGTCTGAAAGCCGATTTCAGTTTCTTCGTGAAGGTACTTCCCATGGTTCATTCCATATATCTGCGCCACAAGCTCACAGGAATAGTTATGCCCGTTGACTTCCGGCACAAACTTCCCCTCCATTTTTGGTGCGTCTCCACGTAAAGCAAGTACGTTTTGTACCCCGATAAAATTCAGGTCGATCAGCACATTTTCCGTTTCCTCCTTAGTAAATCCTCCACATAATAAATGGGGCACGGCATCGACATGGAATCTGTTCATTAAAGCAGCACAAATGCCTACCGTCCCCGGTCTCTTCTTGGTACTCACCTTTTCGAGCAGGCCGTTGGGGTGTTTTTTATAAATAAATTCTTCCCGATGATAGGTGACATCCACAAAGGGAGGCTTAAATTCCATCAACGGTGCTATGCCCTCCAAAAGATTATTGAGGCTTTGACCCTTGAGAGGAGGTAGAATTTCGAATGAGAAGAGTGTCTTATCAGCTTGCTTAATATATTCAGTGATCTTCATGGATATTTGGACTTTCTTTTTAAGTTAATCTGCTTAAAATGTCTACAACTGTTGAATTTCGAACGACGTCTAGCCCACTTTTGGATTATAAGCTAGGTTAGGTGACAGCCATCGTTCCGCCTGTTGCTTGGAGATCCCTTTCCTTGCCGCATAACTTTCTACCTGGTCCTCTTCGATCTTCCCAAGCCCAAAATATTTGCTGTCTGGATGCGCAAAATAAAATCCACTGACTGCCGAAGTGGGATACATCGCAAAGCTGTCCGTCAACTGAAGCCCTATATTCTTTTCAACTTCCAGGAGGTCGAAGAGGGTTCTTTTTTCGGAATGTTCGGGACAAGCAGGATACCCAGGGGCCGGACGGATGCCTTTGTAACTTTCTTTAATTAGGGCTTGATTGTCCAGATTTTCTTCTGGATCATATCCCCAAATTTCTTTTCTTACACGCTCATGAAGGTACTCTGCCCCAGCTTCCGCAAGCCTGTCTGCCATAGCCTTCAGCATAATGACGTTATAATCATCCCCATCCCTTTCGAATTCTTCTAATTTATTTTCTATACCAAAGCCTGTGGAAACAGCGAACCCGCCGAAATAGTCGGGTTTCTCAGGATGGATAAAATCAATTAGCGAACGGTTGGGTACCCCCTTCCCTTTCTTCCCCTGTTGCCTCAGAAAGTGGAATTTGGTCAACTCATCCCGATTATCACTGGAAAGAACAATAAGGTCATCTTCTATCCTGCGGACTGGATAGATCCCAACAACTGCTTTGGCATGCAACCATTTTTCGTTGATAATCCTATCCAACATATCGTTTGCATCGTCTACCAGTTTTTTCGCCTCTTGACCCACTACAGGATCCTCCAAGATTTTGGGGTATCTCCCCGATAGCATCCAGGTGCTGAAGAAAGGAGTCCAATCCAAATAATTTCTTAATACTCCAATATCAAGGTCTTCCAAGACCAGATTTCCCAATTGAGCCGGAGCAACGGGCGAATAATTCGACCAATCAACAAAAGAAGGGTTGCTTTTTGCCTTCTCATAAGTGACCATCTGTTTGACCTGCTGTTTGGTAGCATGATCCTCTCGGAGGATTTTATAATTTGTTTTTGTGGTGGTTTTAAACCCCGCTTTGGTCTCTTCACTTATCGCTTCGCCTACAATAGGAACAGATTTGGAAGCATCCGCAACATGCACTACCACACCGCTATAGACTGGATCAATCTTAACAGCTGTATGTATTTTGGAAGTTGTCGCCCCTCCGATCATCAATGGGATCTTAACACCCAATCGTTCCATTTCAGAGGCCACATCTACCATCTCGTCCAAAGAAGGGGTAATCAACCCACTTAACCCGATGACATCTACCTTTTGGGCAATGGCTTCATCAATGATTCTTTGGGCATCTACCATCACTCCCAAATCAATGATGTGATAACTGTTGCAGGCGAGCACTACGCCCACTATATTTTTGCCGATGTCATGTACATCACCCTTCACCGTAGCAAGCAGCACTTTCTTGACACCTGAATTTTGATTTTCGTCAAATCCTTCTTCACCCGCTTTAGGCATAAAGGGCTCCAGGTAGGCTACGGACTTTTTCATCACCCTTGCGCTTTTGACGACCTGAGGTAGAAACATCTTTCCTTCTCCGAAAAGGTCTCCTACAACGTTCATCCCATCCATCAACGGCCCTTCGATCACCTTCAGCGGGTTTTTATATTTTAATCTTGCCTCCTCCGTGTCTTCTATAATATAGTCGATAATGCCTTTAACCAAGGCATGTTCAATTCTCTTTTCCACGGGATCAGAGCGCCAAGCATCATTGACCTTTTCAACTTTGTCTTTGGACTTTACGGTTTCCGCAAAGGTTAAAAGCCTTTCCGTGGCATCTTCCCTTTTATTCCAAATTACATCTTCTACCCTTTCGAGTAAATCCTTGGGGATATCATCATACACCTCCAACATAGACGGATTGACGATGCCCATGTCCATTCCATGTTGGATGGCATGGTACAAAAATGCTGCATGCATGGCTTCCCTCACCGGATTATTTCCCCGAAAGGAAAAGCTAACATTGCTCACCCCGCCGCTGACCTTGGCTCCAGGAAGGTTTTCCTTGATCCACTTAGTTGCTTTAAAAAAATCAATGGCATTGGTTTTATGTTCGTCCATTCCTGTGGCTACAGGAAAGATATTGGGATCAAAAATAATATCGTTCCTATTAAACTTAACTTTTTGGGTTAAGATATCATAGCTGCGTTTACAGATTTCAATTCTTCTTTCATAGGTATCCGCCTGGCCTTTTTCGTCGAAAGCCATGACGACGACAGCTGCACCAAAACGTTTGACCATTTTGGCTTGATGGACAAACTCCTCTTCTCCATTTTTCAGACTGATCGAATTTACAATCCCCTTTCCCTGCACACATTTTAATCCCGCAAGAATAATCTTCCACTTGGAACTGTCAATCATGATGGGAATCCTGCTGATTTCTGGTTCAGAAGCGATGAGGTTAAGGAATTTCACCATGGCGTACTCCCCATCCAGCATCCCTTCATCCATGCAGACATCCAGTATCTGCGCTCCTCCTCTTACCTGGTCCACAGCTACCTCCAAAGCTTGGTTGTAATCTCCATTCAAGATCAACCGGGCAAACTTCTTGGAGCCTGTGATATTAGTTCTTTCCCCTATATTCACAAAATTCAATTCAGGGGTAAAAATCAAAGGTTCTAATCCGGATAATTTTAACTCATTATGATTAACCATGTCTTTTTATTCTCCTTTTAATTCCAAGTCCAACTTTCTAGGCGCATATTTCCGAGCGGTTTGGGCTAGAGCATGAATATGGTCGGGCGTTGTACCACAGCAGCCTCCAAGGATATTGACCCATCCAGAGCGGAGGAAATCTTCTACATGATCCGCCATTTCATCTGCTCCCTGATCGTATTGGCCAAACTCATTGGGCAACCCTGCATTTGGATACACACTCACTAAAAAAGGCGCTTTCTCTGACAATACTTTCAAATAGGGGCGAAGTTCTTTGGCACCCAAAGCACAGTTCAATCCCACACTAAGAAGGGGAACATGAGAAATAGATATCAAGAAGGCTTCGGTTGTCTGGCCAGATAGGGTTCTCCCCGAAGCATCCGTTATGGTTCCGGATATCATCACCGGAATTCCGCCTTCGGAGGGCTCGAGTGGGATAGCTCTCTCTTCAAAAACCTCTTGAATCGCATAAAGCGCTGCCTTGGCATTTAATGTGTCAAAAATGGTCTCGACCAGAAGAATATCCGCTCCCCCATCCAACAAACCCCTCACCTGCTCCGCATAGGCTGTGGCCAATTGGTCAAAACTTATTCCCCTAAAGCCGGGATCATTGACATCGGGGGATATCGAAGCGGTCTTGTTAGTCGGTCCAATGGCACCCGCTACAAAACGGGGTTGGTCAGGTGTGGCATCTGAAAATTGCAATGCCACTTCCTTAGCAAGCTTTGCGGATTCATAATTCAGCTTGTACGCCAGATGACTAAGCGAATAATCCTCTTGGGCTATGGAGGTACTGCTAAAGGTATTGGTCTCTATAATATCAGCTCCGCTTTCAAGATAGGCAGTATGGATTTCCTTGATGATATCAGGTCTGCTTAAGGACAATAAATCATTATTTCCCTTTAAAGATTTGGGGTGATCGATGAGCTCCTCGTCCCTGAAGTCACTTTCCTTTAAGCCATATCGCTGTATCATGGTACCCATGGCACCGTCCAGGATGAGGATCTTCTTGTTAAGTTGTTGAATTAATAATTCCGTTCTGTTCTGCATGCTCTTTGTATTTTAAAACTATATCGAGCTACAACCGGAAGAAAAATCGTGCAATTTCTACCGCTCATCTTTTCCTGACATTTTCAGGATGGGAGTTAGCACCTTGTATTCAGGTTGCTAAGACGTCATAGGGCCCTTCCCTCGGTCTTTCTCGATAAGCAACTACAAATATATAGTTAATGGCCTGATTATCTAGCAAATTCCAAAAAAGCTTTTGCTTTCAGCAAAAGCCATCCGCTTCACTAAGGACGTATCCCAATCCCTAGTTGTAGGTAGGGTCCGGTCATGTACTTTTTCATATCGACATCCGCCAAGGAAAAACTGCTTATGGGAAGCTCGTATCCCGTACGCAGGGAGTACACCAAATCAAAAACATTCTTATTAGATATGGACGTAGCGTAGGAGATGTAGATCTCGGGTTTTGAAGTAAAGCCCCAATTCTTTAGGTAGCCATCAAAATCCGGCTCTTCAAAAAGATTTGGAAAATCAGGTTTTCGAACGTTATCCAGGGTATAGCGAATGTTGGCAAAGCCGACACCGGCAAGAAATCCCATTTCAAGATTTTTGCGCTGGTAGAGCTTTCTCCCAAGGTTCCCGTATATCTTGATGCTGTTTAGAGTATGGTTGTAGTCATCCGTCGCCTTTCCTTTTTGCGAAAGGTTGTAAAAATCTAATCCATAATGCCTTCCCCTGTTTTCCCCCAGAATTGTAATACCTACGTTCGACGGGTGGCCCGAAAAAGGTCTATAGCCCGCCGTGACCAATTGTGTGTTGAGTTGATTCGGCCTTGTAAGGTGCAGACCGTAGAAAATATTCACGGCTAGTGCAGCATCACGATAGAAATAGTTTCTGTCAGGCAACGAGATTCCCGCTCCGAGTTTAAAGAACGCCCCGCTTTGGATATTGTCGAAAGCAAGCCCCTTGTTGTTCCATGCATCCTCAAAAGGGCTGAAAGAATATCCAAATTTGGAGACCAGTTCCACGGTCTCTTCCCCTCCCGCCAGAAATATATCATAGCTTACCTGAAACCCAATCTCTGTCAAAAAGCCACCCATGTTTAGGGTGCCCTTATGCAGGTCGTTTTGCCTTATGATAAACCCCTGTTTGGGATCCTCTAAAAACTCAGGCATACTCAATCCCCCCCTATCCTTCAACATCTCAAAGTTGAGATATCCCATCCCAAAGGACATGAAGTGGATTAGCTGTATTCGCTGATCTTCCTCTGTAAAGGAATAGCCAACATTCATGCTTATCCTTGTTGAACGGTACCCAAGCTCATAATTCCTAAAATCGGAAGTTGGCCCATTGTTGTGGACAATTTCCATCCCGACCACCAAGTCGTTGAATCGGCTTTGGTAAGCGACGCCATAGGAGTTATAACCTTTCCGCAATGGGGAAAGTCCTTTACTGGCAAGCATTTCGTTGAAATCCCGGACGTTGGCCCCAGAAGGACCATATAAAAAATGAAGGCTCGACCGTTGGCTTCTACCTGTATCTTGGGCTACTGCCACATGCATACCCATCCATAAAATCAATAACAGACTAAAGAATTTCATCGGATTAAAAGTTGAACCCAAAAATAAGCTTTATATCAGGAATAACAGCCTATGAGATTTAAAATTTAGCCCATAGGATCCCCGGATCAAAACCAGGTACCCACCTGTCTAAATCTATTTTATGTGCTTGATCAACTTACTTAAGAGGTCATCGGGAATAAAGGGTTTGGAAATAAAATCATCGATTCCGGCTTCTTCCAATTGCTCTTTTACCTCCATAAAAGATGAAGCCGTCAAAGCAATAATGGGGATTTTGCTTTGCCTTTCATCGGGTAACGACCTGATGAATTTGGCGACTTCAAACCCATCCTTAATCGGCATCTGTAGATCAAGCAGCAATAAATCAAAATTTGCCGTCATAAAAAGCGCTATGGCCTCCTCCCCATTATTGGCAAACATTAATTCCCCTACTTCCCATTTTTGAAGGAATTTTTTCATCATCATTTGGTTCACCCGATTGTCTTCTGCCACCAGCACTTTGTAATTCCCCAGATCTTTGGAGAGATCTATGGACTTTTCCTTACTCAACCTGTCCTTTTTCTTAACTTTCTCGAAGGAAATATCAAATTGGAAAATGGAGCCACCGTCGGGTTTTGAACTCACGGTGATTTCTGAACCAAAGAGTGTGATTAGCTTTTTCACGATAGCCAAGCCTAAGCCTGTCCCCCCATACTTTCTGGTGGTATTGACATTAGCCTGAGTAAACGCCTCAAAAATGGTCTCTTTCTTTTCCTCGGGAATTCCTATACCGGAATCCTCAAAAATAAACCTCACGGCAACGTATTTTTTACTTTTGTCTAGCAGCTCGATGCCCACCCTCACAGTCCCTTGTTCTGTAAACTTTATGGCGTTGGATAGCAAGTTGTTGATGATTTGTGCCAGACGAACAGGATCACCTATTACCTGCTTGGGGAGATAAGGGTCAATGTCGACCACGATTTCCAAGGACTTTTCCCTTATCTGATAGGTATAAGAGTGGATGATTCTCTGTAGAATGTTCTGGATGTTGAAGTTGACCTTTTCCAGTTCAATCTTCCCGGAGTCCATTTTGCTGAAGTCAAGGATGTTGTTGATGAGCTCCAGTAAATTCTCGGCTGAAAACTGGAGCGTTTTTAAATTCTCTAACTGGTCTTCCCTAGGATTTCCTTCAATCAAAAGATGGGACATCCCAATGACGGAATTCATCGGCGTGCGGATCTCGTGGCTCATTGTAGAAAGAAATTGAGACTTAGCCAACAATGCCTGTTCAGCTCTTTCTTTTGAAAGGTACAACTCTCTTTTGGCCTCCTTCAACTGGGAAATATCTCTTGCTATTCCAGTATAATACCGAAACATGCCTTGTTCATCTAAAATGACCTTGCCACTGGCACCGAATACCTTGTAGTCGCCCTGCTTGTCCCTAAGCTTGAATTCCAGATAAGAATTATTTTCAAAAAAGCTCTCCTGTTTACCACCCCTGTCCCAGAAAGCCTTGAGATCATCCGGGTGCAATAGAGACTCCAAACCGGTGCTTATCAACTCATACGTTTCGTATCCTAGAAACTGTTTGATGTTGGGAGAAATGTACGTCACTTCCATATTGTTGTTGATGGAAAAAATGACTTCCGTGGACTCCTCCACCAGGTTACGGTATTTCAACTCACTCTTTTGTAGATCCTTCCTAATCCTGTATTCGTTTGAAATATCGCGAGCAATACCCAAAACATACTCAACTACCTCACCGTTAACAATCGGCTTGGCGGTAAGATGGTACACTCTCTGCATATAAAAAAGCTCCTTCACCACGGTCTGCTTTTCCCTCAACGCCTTAATGACCATAGGCCCTATTTCCACCAAATTAGTTGTATGGACCTCTTCAAGGCTTCTTCCTTCAAAATATTCTTTCTCCAGCCCCCAATATTTAAAGTTGGGGCCTTCAGCAACAATGTATTTAAGGTCCTTATCTATTAAGAAAACATTGGTAAAAGGTATATTGGATGCCAAAACCCTATACCTGTCAACTTCAGACTGTTGTTCATTGCCGTTTAATACATTGCTTGATTTTGCATTTCGCAACTTCTGCTCCTTCAGGATTTTTGTCTGGTCGCCCATGGCTAAACAGATCCTATGACTGTCATCGGAAGATATGTTCCTAAACTTCCATTCCACAAAAACCTCTTCCCCCTCACATAAATGTCTTAGTCTAATAGACTTGTTTTCTTCCAGCTCCCCTGTGCTAAAAAATTCTTCCAGTTCGCTGGTCAACCCATCTTGAAAAAAAATCTCCCGCCATTCCGTAGCTGAACATATCACCTTTGCCCTAGAATTATAAAAAATTATTTTCGACACATCAAATATGACTACCGAACCCTCAACTTCTTCGAAAATCTTCTCTGTTCTAAACCCATTAAAGTCAATCATTCATATTACTCATTTATTCTTTGTACTTCTTGGGACGGGTGACAGTATTGCCAAGGATTAAAATTCTATATACGCAAAGATCTTTTTTTGTGAAAATCCATCATCCTCCCGGATGTCTGAAAAAGATAATGATCAAAAATAAGATATTGTTTATAAAATAAAAACACAATTCGAAACCCTCTCGAATATTAATTTTAAATTAACGAAGAATTTGGATTAAACTCAGTCATCAACGAGGCGTTTTGCAAAATTTTCAATAAATTTTGGAATGTTTTCCACGCATGACCAAGAGATTTTGGAATGATTACAAGTGATATACCCACTGTAACATGAGACCGCACAGATAGCCGCC
>Ga0209075_1002489_pt1 | contig 16194 bp, 13 predicted proteins | sample Stecom2011_FD_187523 | JGI IMG/M metagenome (GOLD analysis project Ga0209075, IMG submission 187523) | Agricultural soil microbial communities from Utah to study Nitrogen management - Steer compost 2011 (SPAdes) (version 2) | ecosystem: Environmental > Terrestrial > Soil > Agricultural land...
CTTGGTAACAGCAATGGCCTTTAATTCAGAATAATCGATATTGTTGTTTTTTAAAACCTTATCGATAAATACAGCTAAGTTTTCAGCATGGCTGTAAGTGTCGTTGCTTTCTTTAAAATCAATCAACTCCTCTCCTTCAAAAAGTGCAGCTGAACATGTTTTGGTTGCTGTTTCTATGCAAAGTGTATAGTGCATTGCCTTAATCTTTTTTTGGAGTAAAAAGTTGTGTACGATTGACTATTTCAACTTCATCACCATCTTTTAGTGTTTTTGATACTGCAGAATATGGACCGCTAATTACTTCATCACCTTTTTCTAAACCTACGATAATTTCTATATGTGCTGTGTTTTGTATTCCAGTTTTTACACTTACTTGTTTTGCTTTTTTATCATTAACAACAAAAACACATTCTTCTTGCTTTTCTTCTGTAAACTCCTTCGATTTTGAAGTGGTAGAATCAAAGTCTACTTTATTAGTATCTCTTTTTACTGCTCTACTGGTTACTGCTTGAATGGGAACACTTATAACTTGGTTTGCTGTTTTAGTTCTAATGTCTACAGTAGCAGACATGCCAGGACGAAAAGGAGAACTCTGCTTCAGCGTATCTTTAATTAAATGTTTGTATGATTCTTGAATCATTCTAATTTTCACATCGAAATTAGTGACTTGTTCAGCGCTTTTTCCACTTACATCTGCAGAGTTTGCAATCTCAGTTACTATACCTTTAAATTTTTCATCCAAATATGCATCTACTTCTATGTCGGCAGTGTCTCCAATAGCCACTCTTACAATGTCATTTTCATTAACTTCTACAGCAACTTCCATAACAGACAAATCTGCAACAGTAAGAATTTCTGTTCCTGCCATTTGAGCTGTTCCAACTACGCGCTCTCCTTGTTCTTTATTTACTTTTGTAATGGTACCGCCCATTGGCGAATAAATAGAGGTTCTCCCTAAATTCTCTTTTGCTTCACTAAGCGTAGCTTCAGCGCTTTTAACATTGTATTTTGAGGCTTCAACACTTTCTTTAGCTGAAGCAACTTCTGATTGAGCAACTAAATAGTTTGCTTTTGCCTGATCATATTCAGCATCTGAGATTACTTTGCTTTTGTACAAAGATTGGTTTCTATTGTATGAAGATTTTGCATTTTCAAATTGCGACTCTGCTTGAGCAAGCCTTGCCCTAGAGCCCATTAGGTTAGCTTTGGAGGTGTTTAAAGCTGCTTCTGCGCGATTTACTGCAGATGCCACTAGGTCGGGGTTTATTTTTAAAAGCAAATCTCTTTGCGCTACAACTTGGCCTTCTTTTAAGGGCATCTCAATTATTTCTCCTGAAACATCTGAGCTAATTACTACTTCTTTTTCGGGTTGTATTTTTCCACTTGCAGAAACTGTTTCTATAATGGTGCGAATACTTGCTTTTTCGACAGTTACTTTTGTCGTACCTACCCCTGAACCTTTTTTAAATAAAGAGATAAGGATAATAGCGACAATTGCAATCAGTAAGACAATAATCCATTTTTTTAACTTCATTTTAACTTCATTTAAGGTTTATGGCTTCTCCGCGATAAAAATCTAAAACTTTTGATTTGAAAATATATTCATACTTTGCTTGTAGGAGTTCTGATTGAGCGTCGTTTAATCTGTTTTTTTCATTGGTAAAGTTAAAGGAATTTACCATTCCTACATTGAACCTTTCTTGAGTATATTGAAAGGAAAGTGTCAAAGCTTCTACTGACTTTTCTGCAGCTTTGTATCTTTTTAAAGAAGCTACTGCATCGCTATGAGCAGATTCTATGTTTTGACGAAGTTGTAGTTTGCTATCTTCAACTACTAGTTTAGCTCTATCTACATTTAACTTTGCCTTTTGAACATTAATGCGCGTGCTAAGGCCATTGAATATCGGAATATTTAATCTAAAGCCAATAGAGGTGTTGTAGTTGTCGTCCAATTGATTTCCAAAAGCTTTGTCTTTGTATACTGGTATTACAGAAGGGGAGTATACCGCTTCTCCACTACTTGTAAAGTTACCATTGGGTTGAGGCGGCAAAATGATTGTTCTAACCAACTCCCTGTTGTTTCCTGAATACCCAGAACCTACTGATCCAGAAATGCTTAAAGTAGGAGAATAATTCCCTTTTGCAATGCTAGCCGACTTTTCACTACTGTATAAATTATACTCAGCACTTTTAATTTCTGGCATTATCTCAACTGCTGTTTGGTAAAGTGAAGCAGGAGAGATTAATTCCGACACACCCTGAAAATTGTCTAATTCCGGAGCTTTTATATTGAAATCTTCATGCGGTTCTAAACGCAACAATTGCATCAAATTAAGTCTGGATAACCTAAACTGGTTTTCCGCATTAATTTTACGTAATTCTTCAGTTGCATATTGTGCTTCAATATCCCTTAAATCACCTTCTGGAAGTGCACCAGCATCTACTTGCTTCTTTACTCTGTCTATTTGTAATTCAGTAACTTTTAGTTGATTTTCTGAATTGATTAGTAGTTCACGGTTAAATAAAATTTGTAAATATTGGTTGGCTACATTAAGAGAAATGTCGTTTTTCATTCTTTCCAAATCATAACGACTCGCCTCTAAGCTTGCTTGGTTTCGCTTTATGGTGTTAATGGTTTGAAATCCGTCAAAAATGGTGAAAGAAGAACTCAGGGAAAATTGATTGGAACGTACTTGAGTTGTGGCAAATTGATTGGAAAATGGGTCAATGGTCTGACCAAAGTTATAGCTATGACTTGCAAAGCCATTTAGCGAAGGAAGGGTGTTATACTTGGATGCTTTAACATCCTGATTTGCAATTCTTTGACTAATCTCATTTTGTTTCACTTGAATGTTGTTTTCGACTGCATATTGTATGCACTGCTCTAGTGTCCAGGCTTTATTATTCTCTTGAGCTGAAGATATTTGACTGAAAAGAGAAATGCTCAATAGCAGCAACCATGCCTTTTGTATAATTGTAGCATATAATTTCATTGATACAAGTTTAAGTGGCTAAGGTAATTGATAAAGCTGAAATATCAGCAAGCAATTGTATGGTCGGCAAACTAAAAAACTAAAAGGTAGATAGTTACTTTAAACGCAGTTAAGCTTATAAATAATTTGGATAAATTGGGCTATTCAAAAGTGAGTTTATTTGAGTTTTAAAGATATCTTCTTTCAACCAATAACTGTAAAGCCTTAACCAATTCATTTTTTGAATCCCAATTATAAGCTTTAATTAAAGTATGTGTAAAATACTGTTGAGCCTCTTCCAAACTATTTTGTTCATTAAGCGTTTTAACGACTTCTTTAAATACACCAATGTTTCCATCAAAAAGCTCATTGGCGTATAAGTATCTTTCATTTAAGCCGATGGCAGTCAGTAAGTCTGCAATGGGTTGTTTTTTTAGTTGCTCACTTAAGCTAGGATCATCCTCTTCTGAGTACTGCTCATTTAAGTCGGGTAAAATGGTTGCAGGCTCTATAGAGTCAGTTTTTTCTACTTTTACATCCTCTTCATGTTTTTCATTAATTTCAACAGATGTTTCTTCAGGCAACGACTCCTTGTGTGAAGTTGTTACTTGGGTTTTCTTTTCGGTTGTTAGATTTTCTTCCGTTAAATCAGCTATAGTTTTATTCTCTTTAGTTGGTTGACTTTCTTTAGAAGCTTCAATTTGTGCTGCAATAACATTCTCTAAGGCAGCTTCTTCTTTTTTTATTGCTGTCGATTGTTTACTTTCTTCTTTCTGAATGGCTTCATCTTTACTGTTGTTGGTTTCATAAGCTGTTCTTTCATAATCTTCTGATAAAATGTATTTAAGTATGACAACTTTCTCTTTTAATCGGTCAATTTTTGAAAGGATAACACTTAGCTCTAAAATTGGTATGTTTTTATTATTTGTTAAGCGATCAGAATGAACCTTAATATTGTCGATTAAAGCTGTTATTTCTTTACGTTTTTTACTGTGGCTCATAAGTAGTATTAGATATGTTCGATTAAGTTTACCTTTGTAACCTCAAAGTTAATATATTTCTTTAGTCATAAATGTTTCTCGAAGTTACAATTAATTCTAAACAACGCAAGGGCTCTATTGAAGTGATTTGCGGCTCTATGTTTTCCGGGAAAACAGAAGAGCTAATTCGTCGCTTGAACCGAGCGAGAATTGCCCAGCAAAAAGTAGAAATATTTAAGCCAAAAACTGACAATAGATATAGTGAAGAAGAGGTTGTATCTCATGATGATAATAGAATTCGTTCAACCCAAGTTCCAGCTGCTGCTAATATTCCTTTACTTATCAATGATGAGAAAGTAATTGGAATTGATGAGGCTCAGTTTTTTGATATGGAGTTAGTTGGAGTATGTAATCAGCTTGCAAATGAAGGTTTAAGAGTAATCGTTGCTGGTTTAGATATGGATTTTAAAGGTAAGCCTTTTGGACCAATCCCTCATTTGATGGCCATTGCAGAATATGTAACGAAAGTACATGCCATTTGTTTGAAATGTGGAAATTTGGCCCATTATTCCCATCGTCTAGAAGCTGATGAACAACTTGTGGTGCTTGGGGAAACTGAAAGTTATGAACCACTATGTAGAAATTGCTTTCTAAAAGCAAATAGCAATAGATAATGAAAGAACAAGCTGAAAACCCCTCTTATCAATCTTCGTCAAAGTTAGAAATCTGTTTGGCTAATGTTGCCCACAACTTCAATTTTTTTAAGCGATTAGTTCCTCAAGAAACACAGGTAATGGCGATGATAAAAGCTTCTGCATATGGAAATGGGGCTATTGGGTTGGCTAAGTTTATTGAAGAAAAAAAGTTCGCTTCATATTTAGGTGTAGCCTATGTCGAAGAAGGGATTGAATTGCGAAGAGCAGGGATTAGACTTCCAATAATGATTCTTAACCCTAATAAGGAAAACTTTCACTTGATGATAAAGTATTGTTTAGAGCCAGAAATGCATCATCTTGAACATTTAAACTCTTTCGAAAAGGTTTTGAAAACTGAAGGTTTGGAAAGTGGAAGCTATCCAGTTCACCTTAAAGTAAACACAGGGATGAATCGCCTGGGTTTTGATATAGTTGATTTGCCTGGCTTAATCTATTTGTTAAAAGAAAAGAAAGGATGGAGTGTTAGATCAATTATGACTCACTTGAGTGCAAGTAGCAGTATTGCAGATGAAGCATATACTTTACGTCAATTTCAACAATTTAATCAAATTTGGGAGGAGTTAAGGGCTTATTTGCCAGCAGATTGTTGGCGTCATGCTTTGAATAGTAATGGCATTTTTCGCTTTCCGAAATTTCATTACCAAATGGTTCGTTTGGGTATTGGAATGTATGGTGATGCTGCAGTTCCAGAATTAAGACAAAAATTAAAAGATATAGCTGTGTTTAAAACACAAATCACTCAAAGTAGGAAAGTTTTAAGCAGTGAAACAATCGGTTATTCCAGAGCAGGTAGAATAGAGCAAGATGCCAATATTGCTACAATTGCTGTTGGTTACGCAGATGGTTTTAGCCGAAGTCTTGGAAATGGACATTGGCATGTAGAGATAAATGACAAGCTCTATCCTACAATTGGCAATGTATGTATGGATATGTGTATGATTAATTTGGGGAATGATGAATATAAAGATGGACAGGAAGTGATTTTATTTGGTGGCAAAAGAAGTATTCATCAATATGCCGAAGCCATGGGTACCATAACTTATGAAGCAATGTGTAGAGTTGGAACTAGAGTTGAGCGTGTTTTAGTTTAGAATGAAAAAAAATTGTTTAGATAATAGAAAGTCTATAGCTTATAATTAACGATTGTCTTATCTTTGAAAAATGAAAGAAACTTATCCTCCTTGTCCTAATTGTAAATCACCTTACGCATATCCAATGGACCATTTGTTGGCTTGTCCAGAATGTAGTCATGAATGGAATCCGGAAGATGTAAAAGCTGAAGCTTTAGAAGAAGAAAATGATGATGCGTTTATAGTGCATGATGCAAATGGGAATGTTTTAAGCGATGGCGATGATGTAATTGTAATTAAAGACTTGCCAGTGAAAGGATCTGCACAGCCTGTTAAAGCAGGAACAAAAGTAAAAAATATTCGTCTAGTTGAAGGAGACCATGATATAGATTGTAAAATAAGTGGTTTTGGTGCAATGGGACTAAAGTCTATTTTTGTTAGAAAAGCTTAACATATACTGACTGCGTTTTAAACACGAACTCCCATAATACAAACATCATCAATTTGCTCTAGATCCTTCTTCCAATCATCAAAAGTCGCTTCCATTTTTTTCTTTTGGGCTGACATTTCAATTCCTGAAAGTTTTAACAATAGTCGTTTAAAAGGTTTGTACATGTATTTTTTACCATTTTCACCACCAAACTGATCGGCAAAACCATCTGAAAAAATGTAAATACAATCCCCTTTCTGTACTTTAATAAGATGATTGCTAAAGTTTTCTCGAAATTCGTATTTACCAACTGGCTGCTTATCAGCTTTAATTTCGTATAAAGTGGAGTGCTTATCAGTTTGCACCCTACTGGATATCATTGCAAGTTCAGGGTCTTCTATAGTAGAGGCTCTAATTAAATATAGTGGATTGTTTGCACCTGAGTATTCTAACTCCATCTTCTTTCGGTTTAACTTGCAAAGTGCTAGGTCCATACCGTCGTTTATAGAGCTTGTAGTCGTAGAGAAGTTTTCTTCAACAAGTTGATTTAAAGAGTCTAATATTGCAGCAGGCTGCCTGATTTTAAACTCATTCATTACTCGGTTTAAACTATTGTTTGCTACAATGCTAACAAGTGCACCCGGAACCCCATGCCCTGTGCAATCAACAACAGAGAAGAAACTATCATCCCCCTTTTGTATGGTCCAATAGAAATCACCACTAACAATATCTTTAGGACGAAAGAGGACATAGTTTTCGCCTAGGTTTTTGCTAAGCTCCTTATCATCAGGGAGAATTGTGTTTTGAATTCGTTTTGCATAATTAATGCTATCAAGAATTTCTTTATTTTTTATTTCAATTACAGATTTTTGCTTCTCAACAGCTTCTTTTTGTGCAGAAATAATCTCATTCGACTTTTGTTTGTTTTTATAACCTCTAAACAGGACAAATGCTAATCCAAGCATTAATAGGAAACCTATACCCCCAGAAACGGTATATATTCTTTGTCTTTTAATTTGCGCTTCTTTCTTTAAGTCTTTTTCTCTTTGCTCTAATAATCTTAACTTGGTTTGTTCTGCCCTTTTTAAACTGTCTTGGTATTGAACTTTCTCAAATTCATAACTCATCGTCTGCTGGGTTATGGCTCTGGTATTTTCATTGTTAAGTAGGCTATCTCTACTTTTGAAAAACAACTTGTAATAATGAAGGGCTTTGAAGGGGTTTTTAGCTTTTTCATAGCCATCGCCAAGGCATTCACAGGAGTTTTGTATCAGTTTTAAGCTATTTAATTCTTCTGCAATGAGATAGCTCTCTTTGCATTTTTTAATTCCATCATTAATTTTATTTTCTTTAATATTTAAAGAGCCAAGATAATAAAGAGAGCTAGCCACACCACCTATGTCTCCAATTTCTTTTTGAATTTCTAAAGCTTTATTAAAATATGTGTTAGCTCGCGGGTAGTTTTCTCTGTAATCCATATATATCTTGCCCAAATTACTCAAAGCTTGTGTTATACCAATCGTCTTTTCACCCATGGACTCTTGCATTTCTAAAGCTTTTTTTAAATACTCAATTGCCTCTTCATTTTTTGATTGTAGCATATATGTTTCCCCTATTATACCATAAGTATTTGCTAATGCTACTGATTGGATACTTATTCTTTTGTGCATCGTTTCAGCTTTTTTAAAGTAGCTCAATGCTTCTACATATTCCTTTTGTTCTTTGTAAAGGTTTCCAATGTTAATAAGCGTGTTTGCATGTCCGCTAGATTGGTTATCAACACTTTCATACATCTTTAAAGCCTTAAGGTAATACTCTATTGCACTAGGGTAATTGCCTTTGTCAAATAAAGCAATGCCTAGATTATTGATAGTATTGGCGACAGCTCGGTCTTTTCTGTCTAGTGAGTCGAAAAGTGTTAGGGCTTCTTTATAATTTTCAATGGCCAAGTCGTTGTCACCCTTGTTTTTATATATCAATCCTAAGTTGTTGTGTGTATTTGCCATACCAACAACTAACTTCTCCATGTTTTGATACTGTGTTAAAGCTTTGCTATAGAGCGAAATAGCAGAATCTAACTTTCCTTGGTTCCAGTACACAAGTCCAATATTATTTAAGATGTTGGATAGGTCTTCAGCTAGATTTTTGGCAGTGGCTAGAGTTCTGGCCTCATTGAAGAACTGAAGGGATGGAGTGTATTGACCTTTAATAGCGTATGCCGTCGCAATGTTGTTTAATGCATTAATAATTTCAATTGTGTCAGACCTGCTCTTACTTAAATTAAACGCAGTCCTTCCAATTTGTAATGCGGTATCGGGTTTGATAAACATGAATTTCCATGCAAGGGTATATAAAGCTTTGAGTTTTATCGTATCATTTGTGGTAGTATCAATTTGGTGAAGCAAACTATCAATATCTCTTTGGTTTTTAGATTTTAAATCTAAAGAACCTAATAAGAGGAGAGTAATTAAAATTGGATAGAGGTATTTCATGTGTGCAAAATTAGGAAATCTATCTTGCAATCTCGCTATTTTCAGTATTAGGTACAGCTTAACGACTTTTATGATTATAATATCTAAATGCTTCTAAATACTAAAAACGCTACAATAAACATATACTTGTTTCATTGATGACTTCAAAGTCAATAAACGATAATATAGTAATCTTGTTGTAAATTGAATTTTAGCAATACCTTTGTTTACCATGTTACCTTTTCGCTTAAGCTGAAATAAGTAATACTTTTTCAAGAATAATATTTAAAATATAATCAATGACTGATTCTTATTACAATCCGAAAGACCTAAGAAAATTTAAAGACATAAAAGAATTTGAACCAAAGCTTGCTGAAAAGTTTTTCGATTGGTATGGTGAAGTTTTTAAAGCAGGGGCTTTGTCGGAAAAAGAAAAAGCCTTGATAGCACTTGGTGTAGCTCATGCTATACAATGCCCTTATTGTATTGATGCCTATACCGAAGAGTCAATGAAAAAAGGAGCAACCGAAACAATGATGATGGAAGCTGTTCACGTTAGTGGTGCTATTACGGGAGGAGCAACAATGATTCATGGCTTACAAATGATGAATAAGGCAAAAAAGATTTCGATGTAATGCTAGAAAAAAAATCACTAAAGTCTTTAAAAGGTAGTGGGCATAAACTTTCTCAGATAAAAAACCAAATCGAGATATTGGAAGGTGGCCTTTTTCAAAATGAGTTGAGTACTTTTTCTGATCAGCTAAAGAGTTCGGTTCAATACCCATTAAAACCATTAGCTTTAAGTGTAATGCAAATTAATTTAGGTTATATCTGTAACCAGGTTTGTAAACACTGTCATGTTGATGCTGGTCCAGATCGAAAAGAAATAATGAGCAAGGAGCATTTAGAAAAATGCTTGGAGGTGTTGAAGTCAAATTCCATAGATACTGTTGATTTAACTGGTGGAGCACCCGAGATGAATCCTAATTTTCGATGGTTTGTAATGGAAGCTTCGCGAATTGGTGTAAAAAAGATAATTGTGCGTTCTAATTTGACAATTATTCTGGCTAACAAAAAGTATTATGATTTGCCTGATTTTTTTAAAAAATTTGGTATTCACCTTATCTCTTCTTTGCCATTCTATGAAAAGAAAAAAACTGATGCTCAAAGAGGGGAGGGTGTTTTTAAAAAGTCTATTGCAGCACTGCTTAAACTAAATGCAGTTGGCTATGGGAAAGCTGATAGTGGACTAGTATTAGATCTAGTATACAATCCTGCAGGTGCATTTTTGCCTGCAAGGCAAGAGGAGTTAGAAAAAGAGTTTAAACAGAAGCTTAAAAGTGACTTCAATATAGAGTTCAATCAACTACTTTCCATTACTAACCTTCCAATTAGTCGATTTTTAGATTATTTGTTGGTGAGCGATAATTATGAAAGTTATATGGAAAAACTTGTCGATGCATACAATCCAGCTGCTATTGATAATCTAATGTGTAGGAACACCATTTCAATTGACTGGGATGGCTATATGTACGATTGTGATTTTAACCAGATGTTGGCAATGAAAGTTGATGCGCCATCTTCGCAGCATATTGATGGCTTTGATAGGACGGAACTTGCCAATAGAGAAATTAGGGTTAATCAACATTGCTATGGTTGTACAGCTGGCTCTGGTTCATCATGCCGAGGTAGTTTAGTTTAATCTTTTCATGGAAAATACACTGATTATTTTTATTAAAAATCCAATCCTTGGTAAGGTTAAAAGTCGCTTAGCTTTAACCATTGGTAAGGAAAATGCTTTGGGCATATATTTAGATTTACTTGAAAAGACAAGGCGGGAAACAAGAAAAGTGAATGCTAAACGCATGCTTTATTATTCTACATATATTGATAATAACGATGAGTGGAATCAACGTTATTTTTTTAAACACTTACAGAAGGGAAAAGACTTGGGAGAAAGAATGAGAAATGCTTTTGAAGAGGCTTTACAATACAAAACAATTATTATTGGGAGTGATTGTTATGAAATATCTTCAGCGATAATCGAAGAAGCGTTTTTAGCATTGGATAAGTTTGATATAGTTATCGGTCCTGCTAATGATGGGGGGTATTATTTGTTGGGGACAAAGTCATTCTATCCGAGTCTTTTTGAGAACATAGATTGGAGCACTGAAAGGGTGCTTCAACAAACTTTAGATTGTGCATATCGACAAAACTTGTCAATAGCCTTCTTAAAGGAATTAGTAGATTTGGACACTTTTTCAGACATTGAGAAATCATCATATAAGTATAAGCAAAACTATTAATTTATGGTAAATAAGATTCATGAAGCAGTTGAGTATCTTAAATCAGAAGAATTACAGAACCCTTATGTTGGTATAGTATTAGGTACTGGTTTAGGTGGGTTGGTAAATAAAATTAAGGCTGAGAAGGTAATTGAATATGCCGACATTCCACATTTTCCACTTTCTACAGTGGAGTCGCATTCTGGTCGATTAATTTTTGGAGTTCTTAATGGAAAGAAAGTGCTTGCCATGCAAGGGCGTTTTCATTATTATGAAGGATATTCAGCAGCGGAAATAGTTTTTCCCATTCGTGTAATGAAGTTGCTTGGAGTAAAGTATCTGTTGATTTCAAATGCTGCTGGAGCTGTAAATCTAGATTTCAAAAAGGGAAGTTTAATGCTAATCGAGGATCATATTAACATGATTGCTGACAATCCGCTAAGAGGAAAAAATATCGATGATTTTGGACCTCGATTTCCAGACATGAGTCAGCCTTATAATAAAAATCTAAATACTTTGTTAATAAGGATTGCAAAAGAGAAAGGGATAGTTTTAAATAAAGGTGTTTACACAGCTGTTGCAGGTCCAAATTTAGAGACAAGAGCAGAGTATAGGTATCTTAGAAAAATTGGTTCAGATGCGGTTGGGATGTCGACGGTTCCAGAAGTTATTGCCGCAAACCACATGGGCTTACCTACTTGTGCCATTTCTGTTTTAACTGATGAATGCGACCCAGATAACTTGGCGCCAGTATCTATTGAAGATATTTTATCAGTTGCAGGTTTAGCTGAAAAAGAATTAACTATTCTATATGAAGCTTTGGTTGGGCAAATTTAATTGGCCTTTTTATTGTTTGTTGGAATTACTTGTCGAGTAGCTCCGCCGGGAATCGAACCCAGATCTAAAGTTTAGGAAACTTCTATTCTATCCGTTGAACTACGGAGCTAAATGATATTAATACAAATTTATAGAATCAAAAGTACAATAAATGCTAAGCTGTAAATCTTTATTATTTCCTAATTTTTAACTTGAATGTTAACCTTGTCTTTAACAATAAAAGCAGAGGGGAATTCCTTTTTAAGGGTTCTTAAAACTCTTTCAGCTTCAAATCGGTCTCTATATTCTCCCACCCTGAGTTTAAAGTTTGGAGATTGATAAATCAAGTTCGGTACAGAAAGATCTGGATAAGCTGAAATAAAATCGGTTTTCACCTTGGAAGCTTCCCATCTAGAATGACCTGAATAGATTTGAACTTTAAACCCCCTTATTTCCTTTTCATCCATGTATTGTTGACAAAGAAGTTCAATTCGTTCATCTTGATCAATAATTAAGCCAGAGAATTCAGCTTTATTCGCCAATGGGTATCTTTGGTGTAAGATTGAGCTATCTAGTTGTTTGCCATCTTCTTTTTGCAAAACATCCAATTTTCCCTTTTCTATATTATTTGGCTCTATTTTGTTTTCTAAATGGCTATCTGATTTTGATAGCTGGTATTTAGAGTTGTTCGTAGTTGATTCGTTTTTAATGTTTTGTGCTGCTATTGTAGAGGATGCGCAGAGGAACAGAAAGCAAATGTATGCTGCTTTTTTCATCGTTTAATTTTCTTTTGTAGTCCACAAAGGTACATAAAGAATATTTTAAGTGCTCAATTATACGCTAACTGCTTGTGTTGTTAATTTATGTTATTTAGAATCGTTCTAAATTGCATTGTAGCGAGCTTATTTTAGCTCATTGGGCTTTTAAGATTGCTCCTTGTTGTTACCTTTGTCGCTGATAATTTGAATTCCCGTTATGGTGTTTTTGTTTAGAATAGATGTAATTAACTAAATATGAAAATTTTATCAGTGAGACTAAGCTCATTTGTGCTTGGATTGCTTTCTTTTATTTTCCTACTTGGAACCAGCTCAGCAGCAGTGGCGCAAGATGGAGAAAAGTTGTTTAAAAGTTATTGTGCAGCCTGTCATAGTGCAGGTACCGCCAGTTTGGTGGGCCCAGGTTTATCTGGTGTGACAGAGCTTAGGGAGATGGAATGGTTGTATAAGTGGGTAAAAGATTCACAGGCGCTTATTAAGTCAGGCGATCCACTTGCAATAGAAGTTTTCGAAGAGTACAACAAGATGATTATGCCTGCGCAGCCGGTTTCCAATGAAGAGATTGATGCAATATTTGCATGGGTTGATGAGCAGAATGCCGCAAAGCCTGAAGTGGCTTCCGCAGCTGATGGGGCAGCAACTGTTAGCGGTGATGAAGTGAGTGGAGCCTCTGACAGTAGTGATCAAACTACATATATTGTATTGGTAGTAATTCTAGTGCTGCTTGTTTTGATTTCTATTTTAAGAACAGTTCAGCATTCATTAAAATTGGTTGAAGCTCGAAAAAAAGGAGAAGATATTTCTGAACCATTGTCAATGTGGGATAGCTTTAAGAGTTGGATAACTAATAACAAAACTATTGTTGCACTTATAGGAATAGTTTTAATATCCTTGGTGTTGAAAGTTGGTTGGGATGCCGCATTAAATATTGGGGTTTATACTGGATATCAACCAGAGCAACCAATAAAATTTTCGCACAAGCTGCATGCTGGGGAAAATGGAATAGACTGTAATTATTGTCACAATACTGCAGCAATAGGGAAAACCGCTGGTATACCAGCAGCAAGTACTTGTATGAATTGCCATACATACATTTCTGAAGGTCCTCAGTATGGGAAAGAGGAGATTGCAAAGATATATGCAGCCTTAGATTTTGATCCAGTTACAAAATCATATGGTCCAAATCAAAAGCCTATAAAGTGGGTGAAAGTGCACAACCTGCCTGATCATGTTTACTTTAATCACTCGCAGCATGTTACTGTCGGTAAAATTGCTTGTCAAACATGTCATGGTCCTGTTGAAACTTTCACAGTTGGAAAGCAAGTTAATTCATTAACTATGGGGTGGTGTATTGATTGTCATCGTGAAACAAACGTTCAGATGGATGGAAGTGGATATTATGATGAGATTCATAAACGACTCCCCGATAAGCTGAAAGAAGAATACCTGAGAGATGGAACAATTACCGTTTCAGAATTGGGTGGTATTGAGTGTGCAAAATGTCATTATTAAGATTTATTTATAAGAAAAGGTCTTATGTCAAATAATAAGAAGTATTGGAAAGGAGTAGAGGAGTTGAATGATTCTTCTTTCTTTCAAGATTTAAAACATAAAGAATTTAGCGAGTATATTCCTGTTGAGGAGTTTCTAGGTGATGAAGAAAATGTGCTAGAAAATTCTAAAACAACAAGAAGAGATTTTTTAAAATATCTTGGCTTTGGTGTCACGGCTGCCTCTTTGGCCGCTTGTGAAACTCCAGTTATTAAAGCAATTCCTTATCTGCAAAGAACAGATAAGATTCGCCCTGGTGTTGCGAATTACTTTGCGACTACATATTCTGATGGGAATGATTATGTTGAGGTTGTTGTAAAGAATCGTGAAGGACGGCCGATTAAAATTGACGGAAATAAACGTTCTCCTTTTACCAAAGGAGCTATCAACGCAAGGGTGAACTCCTCTGTTCTTGAGCTCTATGATGGCAAACGTTTCCAGGCTCCAAAAATCGGTGAAAGTGAGGTGAGTTGGTCAGTATTTAATCAACAACTGAAAAAAGAAATTGAAGCTGCAGTTTTAAATGGAAAAAAGGTTCGTCTTTTGACAAACTCTATCTCAAGTCCATCAAGCTTAAAACTAATTGAAGATTTTATTAAAGCATACCCCGATGGAGATATTCAGCATATCTCTTATGATGTGATTTCATATAATGGAATGCTTGAAGCCAATAAAGAGTCATTCGGCAAGTTAGCATTGCCATCTTATGATTTGTCTAAAGCGAAATCAATAGTTAGTATTGGTGCCGACTTCATGTCAAGCTTTCCTAATTCTGTTGCTCTTACGGCGCAATATGCAGAAGGAAGAAAACCTGAAAATGGTTGGATGTCTAAGCATTTTCAGTTTGAAAGTAGCTTGTCTTTAACTGGCTCTAACGCAGATGTTCGGGTGCCAATAAAATTGTCAGAGCAAGGTGCTATTGTTGCTTCTCTATACAATTATATTGCTTCTAAAACTGGAGCTCAGCAAATTTCTGCTCCAAAAACGACTTACGAGGCTAAAATTGAAAAAGCTGCAAATCACTTATTGAAAAACAAAGGTGCTTCTGTAGTGATGTCTGGAGTAAATGATAAATCAGTACAACTGATTGTTAATGGGATTAACAACCTACTCTCGAACTATGGTAAGACTCTCGATTTGAGTCGTCCATTACATTTATACAAAGGCGTTGATAGTGAAATAAATCAACTTGTCGCTGATATGAAATCGGGGAAAGTTGGTGTTTTGATTACTAGTGGAGTAAATCCAGTATATAGCATGCCATCAGAGCTTGAATTTAAAGAAGCTATGGCAAAAGTGAAATGCAATGTAGTTTTTTCATTACGGTCTACCGAAACAACGGCGGAAGCTAACTTTATTGGTGCGGCGCATCACTATTTGGAAGCTTGGAATGATTATAATCCTGTAGAAGGACATTATTCTATTGCCCAGCCTACTATAAGACCATTGTTTAATACGAATCAGTTGGAGGACTCTTTGATGGCTTTAAGTAATCAGAGAGGTAGTTACTATGAATATATAAGGAACAACTGGAAGTCTATTTCTGGAAACACTTTAGGTTTTGAAGATTTTTGGACGGATACCTTACATGATGGTTTTATTGATATAAAGAGTGAAGGTGAAGCGCCTTCTTTCAGTGCCGATCTTGTTGCTGCTGCTGCTAATTTACCTAAACCGTCTACAGTGGAATGGGAGTTAGAGTTTTATCAAAAAGTGGGAATTGGAAATGGTAATCATTCTAGCAATCCATGGTTGCAAGAGCTTCCAGACCCAATATCTAAGATGACTTGGGACAACTACTTAGCGATGAATCCAGCAGATGCAAGAGAGAATGGATTTGCAACAGAGTATGGTGAGCAAAAAAATGCCGATACCGTAAACTTAACCGTTAATGGAATAGTTTTTGAGAATGTTCCAGTTATTGCTCAACCCGGTCAAGCAAGAGGTACGCTTGGTGTTGCGGTAGGTTATGGTCAAACAATAGGTAAAGGAGATGAAGTAATTGGTTTTAATATATATCCAGCAATTTCAACTAAAAATACACCTTCAAACTACTCAGTTGATGTTAGTTTTGATGCAACAGGTAAAGACTATCAAGTTGCAACAACTCAAACCCATCAGACAATA
>Ga0209075_1002490_pt1 | contig 16194 bp, 13 predicted proteins | sample Stecom2011_FD_187523 | JGI IMG/M metagenome (GOLD analysis project Ga0209075, IMG submission 187523) | Agricultural soil microbial communities from Utah to study Nitrogen management - Steer compost 2011 (SPAdes) (version 2) | ecosystem: Environmental > Terrestrial > Soil > Agricultural land...
AGCAAAGACCATCGACTCGGATTATTATTACGACATTACGATAAGGACAATGAAAGATTGAGATTTGAGTATTTAAAAAATGAAGTAGCTATAGAAAATTCTCCAAGTTGTAATAAAAACCCAAAGAATAGAAAGTTTAAAAACAGAATATAAAAAACAATAAATATGATACGTATAGTTTATTTGGTAATTGCCTTGAGTTTATTTTTTGTCCAATTTGTTTTTTCACAGGATGTACGGGCAGTTGAGAGTTTTAATAAAGTGATTGTGAGCCCTTATATACAGGTAAGCTTTATAGAAGGAGCAGAGGAATCGGTTATTATTGAAAGCAATGCAACAGCGGATGAAAACCTGCATATAGAGGTGAAAGGGAATATCTTACATCTCTATCTTGAAGATGCAAAGCTATTTCCTATGGAAGAGAAAATATCTAAAAAAGGGAAAATAGTGGACAGACTACAGTATGATCTTGCAACTGTGAAAGCTATAGTAACCTATAAAACACTAAATGAAATCTCGGTTAGAGGCGAGGAAGTTTTTGAATTTTTAAGCCCTTTAAAAGGAGAGGAGCTTCTTCTTACCGTCTATGGATCTTCTCATATTTTTTTAAATGAAGTCGAGCTCAAGCAACTTCGGGCTACGCTTTACGGAGAAAGCAAATTGGAAGTCAAGAAGGGGAGTGTTCAGAAACAAAGATATATCTCCTACGGAACAAGTGTAGTGGATGCTCTTGCTATAAGCAGCGAAGATGCTAGAATTATAGCTTATGGGGATGGACGATTTAAAATCAATGCAGACAAAAGGATTAAAATAACCGCCTATGGAAATTCTTCCTTAAAGTACACAGGAAATGCAACCATTAAAAAAGGAGTGAATATAGGTAATCTACTAATTGATAAAATATAAGTGAAATGTTGCTATTTAACTAAATTAATGATCAAAAACCTCAAGAATTTAAAGTTGAGTGGTATAGAAAACGGACATTAAAACCTAATAAGGTAAATTAATGTCCGTTAAAATATGTTTAAGTATTTGTAGAAGATCTTTTGCTTTTAAGCCTCCAAGTGCTTTAAAACTTCGTCGGTAGCTTCCATATTATGGAATACGTTCTGTACATCATCATCGTCTTCAAAAGCATCTATCATCTTTAGAATGTCTTTTGCTTCTTCGAGTTCCAATTCATTTGTTGATACAGGAATTCGTTGTAGTTCTGCATTTTTAGGCTCAATTTTTAACTTTTCTAAAAGTTCTGACATAGCGCCAAAATCTTTATAGTCTGTATATACTATAAAAATTTCTTCTTCATCGTCATAAGAAGTAGCACCCCCTTCTATAAGTTCTAGTTGTAACTCATCTAAGTCCCAGTCTAGATTTTCTTTATCCAAAGTAAAAACGCCTGTTCTATTAAAAATAAACTCCAAGGAACCGTTTGTTCCAAGTGTACCGTTATGTTTATTAAAAATAGCTCTAATATTTGCAACGCTACGGTTGGTGTTGTCGGTAGTACACTCTATAAAAAACGCAATGCCATGTGGGCCATAGCCTTCAAAAGTAATCTGATCGTAACTATCTGCATCTGCTCCCGAAGCTTTCTTTATAGCTCGCTCAATATTGTCTTTCGGCATGTTCTCGCCACGTGCGTTTTGAATAGCGTTACGCAACGCAGGGTTTGTTTCTGGATCTCCGTTATTGTTATTTTCCTTTACAGCAACAGTAATATCTTTGATAAGACGGGTGAAGATCTTGCTGCGTCTTTTATCCTGTGCACCTTTTCGGTGCTTTATGTTTGACCATTTACTATGTCCTGCCATAAAAATATGTTTTAATGTGGTTGTCTATTTTTCTGATTTCGAATTCGTATGCAATTTACTGAATTTTTATGAAACTAATCTTTTCACTTCCTAGAATTAAGAATAGAGACAGGGAGTGTAATTCTGTGCTTTTAGTCGGTGTTATAATTAAGTGAGAGTTATTTTTCTATTTCTCGACTTTTTGAGTAGTTACATAGAAGTTAGGGTCAACTTGAAAACTATTATTTTCACCTATGGATTTCTTTTTCCATTTGGTAGTCGGTTGTAGCCAAACACTCTCTTCGTTTATCAGCACCTTTATAGGCATTTTGAAGTTTTGAGGAACTTCTTTGTATCGGTAAATCAGTTTGTTGTTTTTAACCATCCACTCAAAAGTTGGGATATTGGATTGACGTAGATATACATCAAAAAAAGAATCTAAATCCATGTTTGCTAATCTAGCTATTTCCTGTTCTACCGTTTTGGAATCTACTACGCTATGTCGAAACTTTTTCTGGAGTTGCTGTAATATATCTCGCCAAAGGCTATCGTCATTGATTATTTGACGTAAAGTAAGCAACATATTGGCTCCTTTAAAGTAGATATCGGTTCCTGGTTTATCACCAACTCCATACTTGCCTTGAATGGGTATTTTGTTTTGAATTCGCCAACGGGTACCTCTTGTATAAGCCTGTCCAGCTTCTTTTCCATAAAAATACTCTACATAGAGTGCTTCTCCATAAGTGGTAAAGCTTTCGTGCAACCACATATCGGCAATGTCTTTATAGGACAGACTGTTGCCAAACCATTCGTGAATAGATTCGTGCACTATCATAAAGTCAAACGTCATACCATAACCAGTTTGCGTCATGTCGTTTCCAAGATAACCTTGTTGAAAACCATTTCCCCATGCTACATTACTTTGGTGCTCCATTCCAACAAAAGGTGCTTGCGTAAGCTTGTAACCATCTACATAAAAAGGGTAGGGGCCAAACCAAAATTCCATAGCCTCGAGCATATCTTTTACTTGGGCAAAATGCTTTTTTGCTTTCTCTTTATCTTGTGCTAGTGGATAATAATTTAGTTCTAATTTACCGTCTAGCCCATCGGAGTTGTCTTGTATTACTGCATATTTTCCAAGATTAAAGCTAATATTGTAGTTGCTTATCGGATTTTTTACTTGCCAATGCCAAGTGCGCTGCGCTTCGTCTAGATCTTCAACAGAAATTAACTTCCCATTTCCCACCACATTAAAGTTTTTATTTGCAGTGTAAAACAAATCCACTCCTTCGTTAGGCTTATCGTAGTTATGCTCTTTGGTAGGCCACCAAATACTTGCACCTATTCCTTGTACAGCACTGGCAGCAAAATCATTTCCTAAGCTATCTTTTTGCCATACTATGCCACCATCCCAAGGAGCATTTTCAGCTTCTTGAGGTGTGCCTGAGAAGTATATTATTAAGGTGTCTACTTGATTCTTTTGGAATTGGATATCTTGAGGGAATTCTATGTAGTGTACCGCTTGGTTTCTTTTGAATTGCAAGGGTTTATTTGCATAATGAACACTGTCTATCTGCATGGGTTCTTGCAAATCTATTTGCATCTTTCTATTGCCTTCCGATACCACTTCAAAACGAATTTGATTGCTGCCAGCAATCGTTTTTGTTTCTGGGTCTATGTGTATCTTTAACGTGTAATGTTTTAAGTCCCACCAAGCACGTTCAGGTGTAATTCCTCCGCGTAAGCTATCCGTTATACTTGGGCTTTGCGCAGTTGCTTGAAATAATGGCGCAATTAAACTTAGAAAAAGAACAAATCGAATACGCATATTTAAAGGCAATTTTATTCCGTACTTTCCAATTGTTGTTGGTAAACCTGCATTTGATCTCGTAGTTGTGCAGCCATCATAAAGTCTAATTCTTTTGCAGCAGATTCCATGGCTCTTCTGGTTTCTCGGATTTTCTTTTCTATTTCTGATTTGCTTAAGTACTGAATGTTCTCTTCTGCAGCTTTTAATACTGGATCTATTGCCGAAGTATTCAACTCTCTATAATCTGCCAAACTACTAGCTAGAGACTTTTTAATTGCAGTAGGAGTAATGCCATGCTTTTCATTATACTCCATCTGTTTAGCACGTCTGTAATTGGTGCTATCTATGGTTTTTTGCATGCTATTGGTGATTTTATCTGCATACATAATTGCCTTTCCTTCTAAATGCCTTGCAGCTCTTCCTATGGTTTGTGTAAGCGATCGTTCACTGCGTAAAAAGCCTTCTTTATCTGCATCTAATATAGCTACCAAAGAAACTTCTGGCAAGTCCAAGCCTTCACGTAATAAATTTACACCAACTAAAACATCAAATACTCCTTTACGTAAATCTTGCATGATTTCCACTCGCTCCAGGGTATCGATATCACTGTGTATATAACGACAACGCACTTGCATACGTATCATATATTTTGTTAGCTCTTCGGCCATTCGCTTGGTTAAAGTAGTAACTAATACACGCTCGTCTTTTTGTGTCCGTAGATGGATTTCTTCCAGTAAATCGTCTATCTGATTTAAGCTTGGTCGTATTTCAATAATCGGATCTAATAATCCTGTAGGCCGAATAACTTGTTCTACATAAACCCCACCGCTTTTCTCTAATTCATAGTCAGCAGGTGTTGCGCTAACGTAAATTACCTGTTCTTGTACTTCTTCAAACTCCTCAAACTTTAACGGTCGGTTGTCCATAGCAGCGGGAAGTCGGAAACCATATTCTACAAGGTTTTCTTTTCTAGAACGGTCGCCACCATACATCGCTCTTACTTGCGGAATGGAAACATGACTTTCGTCGATAAACATCAGGTAATCATCTGGAAAATAGTCCAATAAACAGAACGGACGTGTTCCTGGCTCACGTTGGTCTAGATAACGGGAATAGTTTTCAATCCCACTACAATACCCTAGCTCTCGAATCATTTCCAAATCGAAATTGGTTCGTTCTTCTAGTCGTTTGGCTTCTAGGTGTTTTCCTACTTCTCGGAAATACTCTAGTTGTTTCACCAAGTCATCTTGAATGCCTTTAATCGCATTTTGCAAGACATCTGGAGAGGTAACAAACATATTTGCAGGATAAATCTGAAGTTTATCATTTTCACCAAGAAACTCGTTTGTATCTGGATTAAAAAGCTCAATCGCTTCTACTTCGTCTCCAAAGAAGTGAATTTTAAACGCATGGTCTGCATATCCTGGATACACATCTATGGTATCTCCTTTTACACGGAAATTACCATGGGAAAACAAAGCTTCTGTACGAGAATATAAAGCTTGTACCAACTGATGTAATAGTTTTGTTCGCGAGAGTGTTTGTCCAGTTTGTAAAGAAATAACGTTTTTCTGAAACTCTACTGGGTTTCCAATACCATATAAACAAGAAACCGAAGCTACCACAATCACATCTCTTCGTCCCGAAAGTAGGGCAGAGGAGGTGCTAAGGCGTAGTTTCTCAATCTCTTCGTTTATGGATAAGTCTTTTTCTATATAGATTCCTGAGCTAGGCATATAAGCTTCTGGCTGGTAGTAATCATAATAAGAAACGAAATACTCTACCGCATTCTCTGGAAAAAAACTGCTAAACTCACTATATAATTGTGCCGCTAGTGTTTTATTGTGGGCTAGAACTAGGGTAGGGCGTTGTAGTTCATTGACCACGTTGGCCATAGTAAAGGTTTTTCCACTACCAGTAACCCCTAAAAGAGTTTGGTATTTATCCTTGCTTTTAATCCCTTCTACCAATTGCTTTATAGCCTCTGGTTGATCGCCTTTAGGCTCAAAATCCGATGTAATCTTAAATTTCATAATTATGCAAAAATACGAAAAATAATAGGTTTTTATCAGAAGTCTTTATGCTTAGTTTAGCATCAATACTCTTTATTATTTAGCTTTAGATTAGCAGCAAAAAGGTAATAACTCTGCTATAGGTTAAAAATCTAGCTAAAAATAATTAGTAGTGCTATTTGTTAGTCTGAAATAAGAAAACAAACTATAAGTCTAAGTCCAATGTCTGTCGGAATCTATCTAGCATTGGATTCATTTCTGCCATTTTATCATATATTTCCTTCTCGGTATACGTATATTTTTTTGTAACCACTTCGTTGACAGTGATTTTTAGGTCGAAGTCATGGTTTTTAAGTTTCTCTCTAACGTATCTGATAAAGTTCCCACGATCGCGTTCCACTTCAATTTTAATCGTATTGTTCGGATATTCTACGTGCGCTATAGTTCCTTTTAGCTGCGGCATTGCCATCCCTAAATGTGAAGAGAGGTTGTGTTTACGCTCTTTACTAACTTTCTTGCTGTATTTTTTCCAAACCTTTTCAAAGTCCTCTTGTGTGAATGGCTCCATAGGTAGCACAACATCTACTGGCTTTCTGGAAGCAGCTTCTCGTTTTAGCTCTTGCTTTTGTTGCACGCTACTTAGCGATAAAGCAGAGACTTTTCTGCGCTTTGGCTTATCTACTTTCTCAGGAGTATTTTTAACGACAGGAGTAGATGCATTTGGCAATACTGGCTGTTCTACAACAGATTTTAACGTGTCTTTTGGTTCTTCCAAAGTTGTTTTAATTTCTTTGATCGAATCCGATTGTGTTTTTTCTACGACAGACTCTTCCCTTACATCAGTTTCTTCAACAACCGATGTATCTTCTGTTTTTACGTTTTCAACATTTTCTTTTTTGTATTTTTCGGTAGAATCTTCTTTGGCTTTTTTTTGTTCTTCTGTTTTACTTTCTATAGGCTTTGTAGTAGATAAAAGCGGTGTTTCTGAATTACGGGTTACCGATTCAGGTGCTAGAACTACTCTTTCAACTGGACTTTTTTTTTCCTCGGTAGAAGTAAGGGAAGCTAGTTCTAGTAAACATAGCTCGACTAGTAAGCGTTGGTTTTGACTGTTTTTATAGGACAAGTCACATGCATTAGCTAGAGAGATAGCAGTCTTTAGAAAACCTGTAGAAGCCATTTTAGCTTGTTTCAAATACATCTCCTTTACATTCTCTCCAACCTCCAATAATGAAATCGTTGCTTCATTTTGACTTACTAATAAATCTCTAAAGTGTGAAGCTAATCCACGTATGAATTGATGGCCATCATGTCCTTTATTAAGAATTGCATTATATGCTAAGAAAACGTTTGGGATATCGTTTGTCAATAACAAATGCGATATCTCAAAGTAATAACTATAGTCTAGAACGTTTAGATTTTCCGCAACTGCTTCACGCGTTAAATGTTTCCCTGAAAATCCCACAACTCGGTCGAATGCGGATAGTGCATCTCGCAACGCGCCGTCTGCTTTCTGTGCTATAATATGCAAAGCATCGTCATCGGCAGTAATACCTTCTTTCTCTGCAATAGTATGTAAGTGATTCTTTATATCTACTACGCCAATACGCTTAAAATCAAAAATTTGACATCTTGATAATATCGTAGGTATTATTTTATGTTTCTCGGTGGTTGCCAAGATAAAAATCGCGTGCTTAGGTGGTTCTTCTAGTGTTTTTAAGAAGGCATTGAAAGCTGCTGTAGACAACATGTGGACCTCGTCTATGATATAGACCTTGTATTTTCCTACTTGCGGCGGTACCCTTACTTGATCGATTAACTCTCTAATATCGTCTACGGAGTTATTGGAAGCGGCATCGAGTTCAAATATATTGAAAGCAAAATCCTCCTCCGTTTGATGGGCATTTGTTTCGTTTATCTTTTTAGCTAAAATTCTAGCACAAGTTGTTTTCCCAACCCCTCTAGGTCCGGTAAAAAGTAATGCTTGTGCAAGATGGCCGCTAGCAATAGCGTTTTCTAGCGTAGAGGTAATGGTACGCTGTCCTACAACTTCATTGAATTCGGTAGGTCTGTGTTTTCGGGCTGATACTATAAAATGTTCCATAGGCTTAACTGCAAATATAAGGATGTAGCGGCATTAATAAAACAATAATATAGGATATATAATGGAATCTGAGGAGCTATCTTTTTTCGCAGCAAGAAACTACATTTAAAATGACTGAAATTAGGTTTTAAATCAAAGCTTTAGTTGTATTTTTGTTATGCAGGTCGCCTTATCGATTGCATTGCAAAATGCGATAGGAAAGTCCGGACACCATAGGGAAGCATAGCGGCTAACGGCCGTCGTTCCGATTTCGGTCGGAATAGGACTAGTGCAACAGAGAGCAGGTACAGGTTATGCTGTAGTGAAAGCAGGCAAACTCTATGCGGTGTAATGCCACGTATACTTGTATTTTAGGGTTCCCGCCCTACGCAAGAGGGTAGGCAGCTAGAGTGTATAAGCAATTATACATCCAGATAAATGATAAGGACTATTTATAGTACAGAATCCGGCTTATAGACCTGCATTTTTTATTTCTTCTCAATAAATCTAAAGAAAGTTCCGCCATATTTTCGTTTATCTATTTCGTTTGGTAAGTCTATATCTTTTAACACACGTTTAGAGTGCTCCAAAATAAACAAACCACCTTCCACTAGAAGATTTTCGTATACCAATTCACTTAGTTTAATCAAGTCTTCATCCGTTATGTCATAAGGCGGATCGGCAAATACAATATCGTAAGATAGATTCATTTTAGCTGCAAATTCTTCTGCTTCTATTTGTATCGTCTGAATAGGGAAGCTTAACTCCTCGGATACAGATTTTATAAACCGAATACACTTGCTGTTGCTATCTACACTAGTTACTGATTTAGCACCTCTAGATGCAAATTCAAAACTGATGTTTCCTGTTCCAGTATAAAGGTCAAGAACGTTTAACTTAGTATAATTGGAAATTTGATTGCCTAGGATATTAAATAGTGCTTCTTTGGCAAAGTCGGTAGTAGGCCGTACGGGCAAGTCCTTTGGTGGATTTATTCTCCTTCTTTGGTATTTTCCTGAAATGATTCGCATTGCAATCCGAGTTTTAGTAATAATTCTTTATGTGCTTCTTCATCGTCAAAACGACTTACAGATAAGGCTTGTGTTGGTATAAAATCTATATGGCGAATATACGTATAAAGCGCGGAATAGGAGGGCGCAACCATGCTTATGGCACCAGATAGGTAAATAGGGATTACTTCCGTATCTAGATTTAATTGCTCGTAAACAAATAGCACGTAGTAGTTTACATCTTCGGCCGTATGATATTCAAAGGAATTCGCTAAATGTAGTTTGCCATTTTTAAAGACCAATAAATCTAATTGTGTACTGGTAAAGTTTGCAAATACACCTGTTTTATCACCGATTACCTCTGCACAGTAATCAATCCAAGGACCTAAAGCGTGGTAGTAGTGAAAACTTCCAAATTTCTCAAAGAAATAGTTGTTTAGATTCACAAATGGAATATAAACCAATTTGGTTTTCCCTTTTAAGATTGGTTCATGCGCAACAAAGTCATGAGGCAGTGTTTTTAACGTGTATCTTAAATAGAGAGTAGGGTTTTCATCGCTCCATAAACCAGTTGGAACAAGGGTATATAGTGGTGTATGATAGAATAGATTTACTTCGGTGATCTGACTTAAGTCGATGCTTGAATTTTCTAAAACACGAATTGTTCTATCAAGAAGTTCTTCGGGACGAGAGAGAGAATAGAGCCATTGCTCTTTTGCTTTCCACTCTATATTATTGGTTTTAGCGCAAGAAATTAAAAAAGACTGTCCGGTCAAAGAAATTTGAACAGACAGTCTCTTATTTTTTATAGAATCACTAATTGTATTAGTCTTTTTTCCTTCTTGAGTCATAGAATTCTGGCCAGTTACCACTGGTATTGATTTCATTCATATCTCCTACTTGGATATATGGACCATTTACACCATCTACAGATTGTATTTGGTTTTCTTGAATTAACAAGTTACGATCTTGGTCTTTTAGAATGCTTTCTTTTGCCACTTTCGCTTCAAATACAGAGTAGAACGTCCCTTTACGTTCTATCTGTCCGGCATCCATCTCTATATCTTCGGTCGCCCAATCGTATGGTAGTTTCATCATCCTTTTATATCGATCTGTACCTCCAAACAAGGAGTCTCGCACACTTTTAAAACCAATAGTATCCACTATTATTTCCTCTTTATAATACCCACCATCTTCTGGATCTAACCCGAAAGCTATGTTTCTCTCTCTATCAGCAAAACTGGTATCTCTTCTGGTAGTAATAGCATACTGAGCGGTATCAATAAATTGAATCAGGCTATCATAGGAGCCTATAAACTTCCCATTTAGGCTTTGATAGGCAAGCTGTGCAGACTGTATGTCTTTAAGCTTTTCGATTACTTGCGCATATCGAACCTCTTTAACCTTGTTAAACTCCACTGGTCCATTAATCGCTTTAGCAAGTTTCCAGCCTAAGAAGGCAATTACTGCCCAGAGTAGTATTCGTGTGACAATTTTCATTAGTATATAGTTTAAGGTAATTTTTTAAATTTCAACAAAAGCAAAGCTACAATATTTTTTTATTGGTAAAAGTCAAATGCCAAAAAAACATGTCTATCTTTGGTGACCAATTTAGTAATAAATTAATGACTAAAACAGAATTCTACCATTTACTTGTTCAAGACTTTCCTCATACCGCTACAAATAACCAAGATATGGCGCTACAACGTCTCACGGATTTCGTCATGGACGATACAGCAGACAGCCTATTCCTGCTCAAAGGTTATGCCGGAACAGGTAAAACTACCATAATTGGTACACTTGTAAAAAATTTATGGAAAGTTTTTAAATCCTCCGTACTACTTGCACCTACAGGACGCGCTGCAAAAGTAATCAGCAATTATTCTGGAAGAGAAGCCTCTACTATTCATAGACGTATCTATTATCCAAAAAAAGCACGAGGTGGAAAGGTAAACTTTACCCTGCAAAAAAATAAAAGCAAGAACACTATTTTTATCGTAGATGAAGCCTCTATGATTCCAGATCGAGATACATCTGGACAGATGTTTGATTCCAGCTCCCTATTAGATGACCTTATAACTTACGTGGATCAAGGAATAAACTGTAAGCTCATATTAATAGGAGATACAGCACAGCTACCTCCAGTTAAACTAGATATTAGTCCTGCGTTGGATAAGCACACGCTAGAAACTTACTTCGATAAGAACGTTATGGAAATAGAGCTCAATGAAGTAGTGCGTCAGGAATTAAATAGTGGGATATTAGTGAATGCTACCGAAATTAGAAATAGGATTCAAGATGGGTTCTATGAGGCGATGAAGCTTAGTTATGTCGGTATGCCCGATGTGATAAGACCTTTGGATGGACATGAGTTAATGGATGCGATTCAACAGAGTTATTCGGACAGCAAAGATCAAGACAGTGTTTTTATTGTTAGATCCAATAAGCGTGCAAATCTATACAACCAAAATATTCGAAGTCGTATTCTCTTGCAAGAAAATGAATTAGAAGCAGGAGATAATCTGATGGTGGTGAAGAATAATTATTTTTGGGTAAAACCTAATTCCGACGCTGGATTTATAGCAAATGGAGATATTGTTGAAATCCTCAGGATTAGAAAGATTAAAGAACTCTATGGTTTCCGATTTGCAGAAGTAGAGATACGGATGATTGATTATCCGAAAATGCCGTCTTTTGAAACCGTCATTTTTCTAGATACTTTAACTTCGGAAACCCCTTCTTTGACTTACGAGGAGAACAACAAGTTATACCAAGAAGTGATGGCCGATTATGCAGACCTGACCTCCAATTATAAAAAATACCAAGCCGTTAGAAAGAATCCATTCTTTAATGCACTACAGGTGAAATTCTCTTATGCTATTACTTGTCATAAATCCCAAGGTGGGCAGTGGGGTACCGTGTTTGTAGAACAGCCATATTTGCCCGATGGAGTCAGTAAAGAATATTTACGTTGGCTATATACCGCGGTTACTAGAGCACAGAAAAAACTCTACCTTATCGGATTTAATAGTGAGTTTTTTGTAGAAGAGGACTTTTAAAACAAATTTCTAATCATATAAACACACAGACTATATTTGTATTTTTGTCTAAAATAAAATTATACCTATGAAAGTTATCGCAATGATTCCTGCACGTTATGCAGCATCCAGATTTCCAGGAAAATTAATGAAAGATCTCGGAGGAAAACCAGTAATTATTCGAACCTATGAAGCTACAAAGAACACAAAATTGTTTGATGAAGTGTATGTGGTAACCGATAGTGATAAAATATATGATACGATTATCGAACATGGAGGTAAAGCATTACGAAGCAAAGCAGAACATGAATCCGGAAGCGATAGAATAGCAGAAGCAGTGGCGAATATGGATGTTGATATTGTGGTGAACGTTCAAGGCGACGAACCGTTCACAAAACGCGATGGATTGAAAAAACTTTTAGCAATATTCCGAAACGATCCGAATGAGCAAGTGGATTTAGGTTCTTTAATGAGTGTAATAACAGAGCAAGAAGATATACAAAATCCAAACGTGGTAAAAGTAGTAGTGGATAAAAACAATCGAGCCCTATATTTCTCAAGATCGCCAATTCCTTATGTGCGAGATGAAACTATAAAGAACCCAGTATACCGACATATAGGGATTTACGCGTTCAGAAAGCAAGCTTTATTGGATTTTGCAAGTTGGGAAATGGGCGGACTGGAAGCTACTGAGAAAATTGAATGTTTACGTTTTTTGGAGTATGGAAAAACCATTGAACTGGCAGTAAACAATGAAGTGAGTATTGGGATAGACAGTCCAGAGGATTTGGAGAAAGCGATTAAGTATTTAAACGAAAGAAAGACGAACCTTTAATCGGATGGGATATTAATTTATTTCTGGGTATATGACATAAAAAGCTCTCTTGCATCAGGAATGTAAGAGAGCTTTTAAAGTTTGATATAAATTTAATTCTTATAAAATGGCGTCTTCACCACTTTTGCAGGAATTTGTTTCTTTCTAACTTGAATGAAAATTTCCGTATCGGGTTTGCTATACTCCAAAGGAACATAACCCATGCCAATTGCTTTTCCTAAAGAAGGGGACATAGTGCCACTAGTAACACGTCCTATTTTATTTCCTTCGGCGTCTACAATATCATAATCTTGTCTAGGAATTCCACGCTCTGTAAGTTCAAAACCAACCAGTTTATTGGCACTTCCTGCTTCTTTTGCAGCTTTTAAACTTTCGGAGTTTATGAAATCCTTGGTAAACTTGGTAATCCATCCTAATCCAGCTTCTAATGGCGAAGTAGTTTCATCGATGTCATTTCCATATAAGCAATAGCCCATTTCTAAACGCAGCGTATCTCTAGCAGCCAGGCCAATTGGTGCTATATCATAAGCTTTACCAGCTTCCATAATAGCATTCCATACCTTCTTAGCATCTGCGTTCTTAACGTATACTTCAAATCCTCCGCTTCCAGTATACCCAGTAGCGCTTACAAGTACATCCTTAGCTCCAGCAAACTCAGCATATTCAAAGCTGTAGAACTTTAACTCAGATAGATTTACCTTTGTTAGGGGTTGCATAGCTTCGGTGGTTTTTGGTCCTTGAACAGCGAAAATGGAGTAGTCGTCAGTAGCATTTTCAAGTTCTGCACCTTCTGTATTATGTTTTGCTAGCCACTCCCAATCCTTATCGGTATTAGAAGCATTAACTACTAATAAATATTCGTTTTCTTTAGTACGATAAAGAATGAAGTCATCTATAATGCCACCCGTTTCATTCGGGAAATAGGTGTACTGTGCTTTGCCTACTGCTAAAGTAGAGGCATCGTTACTACATGTTCTTTGTATAAGTTCTAACGCCTTATCGCCACGAACGAAAAGCATTCCCATATGAGAAACATCAAAAACACCAATGCCGTTACGAACTGTTTCATGTTCTTTATTCACTCCTTCGTAGGATACTGGCATATTATATCCAGCAAACGGAACCATTTTTGCCCCTAATTCTTTATGAATGGAAGCTAAAGCAATTTCTTTCATAATGTATTTCAAATTTTACACAAAGGTAGTTTATTCTATAATAGTATACCAATCTTAAAAATAAATCTGCGATAATCAGTGGTCTGAGGTCGGTGGACAGCAATTAGTGTTGAATGGTTCCAAAGAAATCTGTGGTAGGAGTTACGCGGTGCGGGGTTCGAGATACAGGGTGAACGGCGATTGGACGAAAAATCTGCGATAATCTGCGAGATCTGCGGGAGATAATTACGGGGTTCGAGGTGCGGGGTGAAAAAATCTGTGTTAATCTGTTTGTGCCAAGAAGTTCTTTCAAAGATGGAGAGGCGAGAATTTAATCTCGTGGCACTCCGACAACGTTGTTCAGGCGAGGTTGTCAAACTACTCTGCTCTGCTTTTTCCGTAAGGAAAAGGTGGTGAACGGTCTGAGAAAAGCGTTTTAAAAACGCAAGTGTGTTTTCGAGAGGTGAACGTAAATGAACTGTCGATGAAGTGACGAAATCGCTTAGTCGTGTCGCAAAACCACCTTTTGCAGATGAGGTTGGAATAAATATAACGGGTACCTGATTATTGGTTATGTGCGCACCGTCATACAGACAGCACGACTCGAAAATAGGCTTTGGAAGAGAACTTGGGAGGTCCTTGGAATAAGGTAAGAGCAATACTTTTACCTGCCAAGGAAGTCGGACAAAGTCATAGTAGTGATGAAGTCTGCTGAAAGGCAGAAAGAGCGAAGGGCTTTGGTCGTTTTAAGTGTAATTTATTAAACAACTTTAAAAGAAGGATGATTAAATGGACATACACGTAAAGAAATTATTTATTAAAGAAATGACAAGAGCCGTATGAAGGGAGACTTTCACGTACGGTTCTGTGAGAGGTTCGCGGGTGAAATTCCCGCTTACCTACTCGGCGGTAGGAGTTGCGGGGTGCGGGGTGCCGGGTGAAAAAATCTGTGTTAATCTGTGAAATCTGTGGTAGGAGTTACGAGGTGCGGGGTTCGAGGTACAGGGTGAACGGCGAGTGGACGAAAAATCTGCGATAATCTGCGAGATCTGCGGGAGATAATTAAGGGGTTCGAGGTGCGGGGTGAAAAAATCTGTGTAATCACTTCTTTCAAACCGGTTGTAAAGAGTTTTTCTCAGTGTTACTCATGGGAGTTTTTTTTATTCAAGTAAAATGTACTATATTTGGAAGCTATGATCCAAAAGATGCAAAATAACGGGAGGTTTAGCGCAAGACAGTTGTTTACTGTTGTGTTTACTTTATTCTTGTTACTTTCTTCTTGTTCTACAAAACGTGGTGTTAAAGCTTTACTGGATATTCCGGTAAGTACCACAAAAACAGTACATGACACAGAAAACAATAAGCTTGCAAGCCTATCTAACAACTGTCTAAGTTGCGACGATCTTCAAGTCTTAACAGTTGACTCTAGTGACACTTCTTTACTTAAAAATCTGTCGCCCGCTACTTTACTAACTGCGGTTTATACAGGCTTCTTATTTAACACTTTTATAGAAGAGCCGACAGAACATTCTTATTCTCCTCCCAGTATTCTAGGAGAAGTTCCCATTTATATATTATTCAAAAAACTTATTCTACACATCGCTTAGACATCACTCTCTCTTTTATCTCCAAGTATCTAAGAGATAATTTAGCGGAGTTACTGGCTAATAATTCGCTCCTATTATAGGGTTTATTAAAAGCAGTAATTCGAAACAAACCTACCATCTTATTTAAATATGGATTGCCAGCAGAATTTTCTGAAGGAAGCTATTGCTATCTCTATAGAAGTTCAAAACTATTCCTATTTGAATTTAGCTAAGGATAGATAAGCCTTCGGCTATCTGTATGGTATTCTATTAAATAAACATTAAATAAATAATTTCATGATAAAACATATAAGAATAGCCGCTTTTTTGTGGTTAATCTTAACAATACCAACTCTTGTGCAAGCGCAAGAGAAAAATGGATTGTTAAGAGAATTATGGGATGAAGTAGAGGAGATGTACCCTGGATTGGCCTCTAGAGAATCCAAAGTTAGTGTCGCAAAACTAAACGAACAAGTTATAAAAGGACAACGTTTACCCCAGTTAAAAGGACAAGCGCAGAATACCTATAGTACGTATGAAGGAATTATGGGTGCGTTTTTTCCTCAGGCTGGATTGATTAACGTGAGTGGATCCGATGATTTGACAGGAGCCACTTTTTCTCCAAATACCTATGCATCTGCCACTATAGAGTGGGAGTTGTTTTCATTTGGAAAAATGCAGAATAAAACAAAAGCTGCAAAGGCCAATACCAATAAAATGAAAAGTGAAAAGAATGCATACTTATTAGCGTTGAAAAGAGATTTATCCAATCGTTTTTTACAGCTTCTATATAGCGAATCTCAATTGGTATGGAACAATAAAAACCTTGATCGATTATATAGCGTACGTGATATAACTGCTGGCTTAGCAAGAGCT
>Ga0209075_1002491_pt1 | contig 16194 bp, 10 predicted proteins | sample Stecom2011_FD_187523 | JGI IMG/M metagenome (GOLD analysis project Ga0209075, IMG submission 187523) | Agricultural soil microbial communities from Utah to study Nitrogen management - Steer compost 2011 (SPAdes) (version 2) | ecosystem: Environmental > Terrestrial > Soil > Agricultural land...
ATGTGTAAACAAAGCTTTTTAAAGGCGACTTTAGAAGCGTATTAAAAAGGTATTGTTTGCTTAAAAGCATAAACAAACTAGCAGCTGTAGACGGAATAGGTGCCAAAAAAACACTCAGAAACTAATCGGAAGGTTGTTCAATATGTTTGAAATCAACACGAAAAAGTTACGCTCATACAATTTTAATTTACTTCAAGGCGCCTGTTTGCTCTTGCTCCACACTCAATACTGTCTTGGTATTTATACCAAGAGAAACACCCCGCAGAAATCAATCTACGGGGTGTCTCAAATATAATATTTGTTAAATAGAAAGCTGTTTAAATAGAAAACTGCCGCTTAAATTGGAAGCTGCCGCGAGATTTCATCTCGTGGCAACAAGCTTTCAATTATTAGAATTTCAACACTTCATTAAAAGTCTTACTCGGACGCATCACCTTATTAATGTTCTCTTCCGGAGCATTGTAATAACCTCCTAGTGGTGCAGGTTTTCCTTGCACTTCGTTCAATTCTTTAACGATTGTGTTTTCGTTTTCAGCTAACTTAGCCGCAATAGCCTCAAACTTCGCTTTTAAATCAGCATCTGCTGATTGTTTTGCTAATTCTTGCGCCCAGTACAAAGCCAAATAGAAGTGACTTCCTCTGTTGTCTAATTCATTCACCTTACGTGAAGGAGATTTCCCTGACATCAATAAAGTTACTGTTGCGTTATCTAGCGCATCTGCTAAAACTTTTGCTTTTGGGTTGCTTGTCACTTCAGCATAGTGTTCTAAAGAAACCGCCAATGCTAAGAATTCACCTAAAGAATCCCAACGTAAATGGTTTTCTTCAACCAATTGCTCAACGTGTTTTGGTGCAGATCCACCCGCTCCAGTTTCGAAAAGACCACCTCCATTCATTAACGGAACGATAGATAACATTTTCGCACTTGTTCCTAATTCTAAAATCGGGAATAAGTCTGTTAAATAATCACGTAAAACGTTTCCTGTAACAGAAATCGTGTCTTTACCTTCCTTAACACGCTTCAATGAGAAAACTGTAGCCTCATAAGGCGCCATGATTGTGATTGCTAATTTCGAAGTATCGTAATCTTTCAAATACAAGTTTACTTTCTTGATTAACTCACGGTCATGAGCACGCTTCTCATCCAACCAAAATACTGCTGGAAGTCCGCTTGCGGTAGCACGGTTAATTGCCAATTTCACCCAATCCTTAATTGGTTCGTCTTTGGCTTGACACATTCTCCAGATATCTCCTTCTTCAACTGTGTGCTCAATTAGAACGTTGTTGTTTGCATCGATTACACGCACAGTTCCATTTGCAGGAATTTCAAACGTTTTATCGTGAGAACCGTATTCTTCAGCTTTCTGTGCCATCAAACCAATGTTTGAAACACTTCCCATTGTTGCTGGATCAAAAGCACCGTGCTCAATACAGAAATCAATAGTTGCTTGGAAAACATTTGCATAAGAACTGTCTGGAATAATCGCTTTTGTATCTTGCAGGTTTCCTTCTTTGTTCCACATTTGTCCTGATGAACGGATCATTGCTGGCATTGATGCATCAACAATCACATCACTTGGAACGTGTAGGTTTGTAATTCCTTTATCAGAATTTACCATTGCGATGTCTGGACCATTTTCCATTGCTGCATCCAAATCTTTTTGAATTGCTGCTTTTTCATCTGCTGGTAAAGTTTCAATACGGCTCAATAAATCTCCTAATCCGTTAGAAACATCTACACCAATTTTCTCAAATGTTGCTGCATGCTTTTCAAAAACAGGTTTGAAGTAAGAACGTACCGCATGTCCAAAAATGATTGGGTCAGAAACCTTCATCATTGTTGCTTTCATGTGTAATGAGAACAAAACACCTTTCGCTTTAGCGTCTTTAACTTGTTCATCTAAGAACTTCACTAACGCTTTTTTACTCATTACAGTAGCGTCAATCACTTCTCCTTTAAGTAAAGCTAAGTTGTCTTTTAAAACTGTTTTATTTCCGTTTGCATCTAGCTCGATACGTACTTTAGTCGCATCTTCTAATGTAACAGATTTTTCATTTGACATGAAGTCACCTTCTGTCATTGTAGAAACATGCGTCTTAGAGTCTGAACTCCAAGCACCCATTCTGTGTGGGTTTTGCTTAGCAAATTCTTTTACCGCTCTAGGTGCACGTCTGTCTGAGTTACCTTCACGTAAAACAGGGTTTACCGCACTTCCTTTTGCTGTATCGTATTTTGCCTTAATTGCTTTTTCTTGGTCATTATTTGGCGCGTCTGGATAATCCGGCAATGGATATCCATGTGCTTGTAATTCACTAATTGCTTTCTTAATTTGCGTTTCAGAAGCTGAAATATTTGGCAATTTGATGATGTTTGCCTCAGGCTTCTTTACTAATTCACCCAGTTCCGCTAAATCATCAGCTACTTGCTGCTCTTTTGTTAATAACTCAGGAAATTTAGACAAAATTCTTCCCGCTAAGGAAATATCTCTTGTTTCAATTTCAATTCCTGCTTGACTTCCAAATGCACGAATTACCGGCAATAAAGAATGTGTAGCCAACATTGGAGCTTCATCCGTTAGCGTGTAAATAATGTTTGATTTAATGGGTGCCATACCTCTATTTTGTTTTATGAGCCTGCGCTCGATTATCGTAATTTTTCGAGTTGCAAAGGTAAGAATTAATGGCTAATTATTAATGGTTAATTGTCAATGGTTAATTGTTAACGTGTTTGCGCTGTAATTTGAAGGGTAATTGTTTTTTTAATGGTTAATTATCAATGGTTAATTGTTAACGTGGTTTGCACTGTAATTTGAAGGATAATTGTTTTTTTAATGGTTAATTATCAATGGTTAATTGTTAACGTGGTTTGCGCTGTAATTTGAAGGTTAACTATCTTCTTTATTTGAAGGTTAACTATCTTCTTTAATGGTTAATTATCAATGGTTAATTGTTAACGTATTTGCGCTGTATCGTTTATCGAAATAACTAATTAATTTCTCATGGAATTAAATTCCAAACACCTTATTGTATGCTTGTTCTATTTTTCCAATTCTTCATTTTTCATTTTTCATTCCCCATTCCCAATTTTCCAATTCTTCATTTTTCATTTTTCATTTTCCATTCCCCATTCCCAATTCTTCATTTTTCATTCTTCATTTTTCATTTTCCATTCCCCACTCACTTCCCCGCTAATCTCTCCCGACGTTTTCGCTCCAAATAACTCGACCTTGAAATCATAAAAACTCCAGCGAAAATCATGAGCATAAAGAGAATTTTCTCCAGACTAATGGCTCCAATAAAGTTTTCTGTCCAACCGATGTAGGCGAATAAAAAAGTAAAAAACATCACCAAAACGGGTTGGGTATAAATGTAACTTCCGCTGACACTTGGAGTAACGTGTTTCAAGGCAAAAGTGTTCAATAAATAAGTAAAAAACGTAGCCCCAATGATAATATACGCAGTTTTTAACCAAACATCCATCGGGAATTTATTGAATTCTGCGACAGCTACTTCCGTCCAAACTGGTGGATACATCATGATGAATATAAATCCAAAAATAAAATTGTACGTGATAACAGTCATTGGTTTGTACTTGCTCATTAAGGGTTTTACAAGCACAAGGTAAAGACCAAAAGATAGGGCGTTAATAAATATATACAAGTCTCCTAAAGAAGAGTCAAACTCGGGTTCTTTTCCTACTGTGGTTAGGGCTATTGCTCCTACAGCACCAATAAAAACTCCGAATGCTTTAAGTTTGGTGATTCTTTCTTTGAGAATAAAATAGGATAAAATCACCACTAAAATCGGAGTAGAAGTCATGATAATCCCAACATTCATCGGAGAAGTCAATGCCAAACCATTAAAGAAAAACAATTGATTTAAACAGACTCCAAAAAGTCCTGTAATGGCTAAACGCGGTAAATCTTTCTTATCAACTTTTTCACGAATAAAGACAAAAAAGATAATCAGAAAAAGTACAGTTGTAATTCCACCGCGTAGCAATATAAATCCATTCGGACCTAAATAATCAGGAGTTACTCCTTTGGCTAGTAAATGATTTGCGCCGTAAATTGCATTCAGCGTGAACAGCGCAAGATGCGCAAGGATTACTTTATTCATTTGACCTTAACTCCCGTGATATGCTTTTTTGGCCGCTTCAACTGTTTTCTTTGCATTCCCTACAAAAACCTCATCTTCTAAAATGATAAAAGGTCGTTTTAGGAATGTATATTCTTCAAGCATGTACTTTTTATAATCCGCCTCTGAAAGTTTCATTTCATTCAATCCCATCGAACGGTACTTCATTGCTCTTTTACTGAACATAGCTTCATACGAACCTACTTTCTCTTTGATGAAGTCCAATGTTTTTTCATCGATATTCTCTTTCTTGATGTCTTGTAATTCAACATCATCACCCAATTCCAATTCTTTTAGAATTCTTTGATTGGTGTTACACGAAGAAAGATGATATATTTTTTTCATGATGAAATTTAATTTTAAAAGTTGATAATCTAGTTTAAAGAGATGCAAAATGACAGTTATTAAAAGTACTCTCCTCTGCGCCTTCATTCAGCTGACTGAGGATGTTGAAAGATTCCTTCTAATAAAGACACATTAATAACCCCAACTAAAAACCCCGTTAAGCATTAATAATTAAACATTAAATCAACCATTAATAACGGCTACTTTATTCTTCAAATAACTCATTGATTGCTCTACCATTTGCTTCGAACCAGCATAATACCCACATCTTTGGTGCAATTCTGTTGGAACGATATCTAAGATTCTATTGTGTCCATCTGTTGATAAACCTCCAGCTTGTTCAGCAATAAATGCCAATGGATTACATTCATACAGTAATCTCAAGCGACCTTCTGGCCAATTGTTCGTTACTGGATAAACATAAATACCTCCTTTTAATAAGTTACGGTGAAAATCAGCTACTAATGAACCAATATACCTTCCAGAGTAAGGTCTTCCTGTTGAAGGATCTTCTTCACGACAGTATTGAACATATTCTTTCAGTCCTGGATCACAACGGTCAAGATTTCCTTCGTTTATAGAATAAATTCTTCCCGTTTCTGGAGATTTAATATTTGGATGCGATAAACAAAATTCTCCAATTGAAGGATCTAATGTAAATCCATTCACTCCATTTCCTGTTGAATAAACCAGCATTGTTGACGAACCGAATAAAACATATCCTGCAGCTACTTGATCTGCTCCTTTTTGTAAAAAATCTTCAAGAACAGCAGGAGTTCCAGGCTCAGACAATCTTCTGTAAATAGAGAAAATAGTTCCAATTGAAACGTTCACATCAATGTTTGAAGAACCATCTAATGGATCAAATAATACTACATACTTACCATTTCGAGAAGTTTCATCCTCAAAAGCAACAAATTCATCATTTTCTTCGGAAGCTATTCCACAAACTTCACCTCCTGTTCTGAAGGCTCTAATAAAAGCATCATCCGCAATTACATCAAGTTTTTGTTGTTCTTCTCCTTGAACGTTGGTTTCTCCTCTAGCTCCTAAGATGTCCACTAATCCTGCTCTATTCACATCACGGTTTACAATTTTAGATGCAACTGCAATGTCATTCAACAAGTTTGTAAGCTCACCTGTTGCATACGCAAAGTCTTTTTGGCGGTCTAAAATAAAATCGTTCAGCGTGGTAATTTTCGACATAATACTCTATTTATTTTGCAAATATCGTGATTAGTAACGACAACTCCTCAAATAATCACAAAAAGCATCACGAAATGATGACAAGAATATGTAAAATTCGGTTATTTTTGAGACATGGAAATTCTTGAACAATTCAAATATACATTCGAGCCTCAACTTTTAGAAGAATTTAAAAGCATAGCGAAAGAAGTATCTGTTAAAGCAGGTGACGTCATTTTAGACTATGGTCAAATTGTGAGGAGCATGCCCATTATCGCTTCGGGAACAGCCAAAGTTTCCCGTATGGATGATGAGGGAAGAGAAATTTTACTCTATTATGTGAATGCTAAAGAAAGTTGTGCCATGACTTTCACTTGCTGTATGGAACAATTTCCGAGTGAAATTAAAGCTGTCGCAGAAGATGATGTTGTAATGCTGACTGTTCCTATCGATGTAATGGACGGGTGGATGATGAAATATTCGTCATGGAAAAGCTTTGTGATGGGTACAATTCGTGAACGATTCAATGAAATGTTGAATACTATCGATCAAATTGCCTTTCAAAAACTGGATGAAAGATTAAAATATTATCTGCAACAAAAGGCAAAACATACAGGTTCAAAATTATTGAATTTATCACATGAAGAAATTGCTAAGGATTTGGCGACTTCTCGTGTTGTAATTTCACGCCTATTAAAGAAGCTTGAAAATGATGATTTATTGTTGTTATACCGCAATCAAATTAAGCTCCTAAATGCTTTTGAGCTTGAAAATGAGTAAATTAACTCTTTTTTGTTCTTTTATTTGATGGGTGTTCCTTATCTTTAATTCTAGAATTATGATTACCGTAGAAAACATATCAAAATATTATAATCGGCAAACCATTTTGTACGATATTTCCTTTTCTTTAAAAAAAGGAGAAATCTTAGGTTTACTGGGCCCCAATGGGGCTGGAAAGACTACTTTGATGCGGATTATTAATCAAATTATTCCAGCGGATAAAGGCCACGTTACTTACGACGGGAAGTTAATACAAGAAAAACATTTATTAGAGATTGGTTACTTACCTGAAGAACGGGGTTTGTATCAATCCATGACCGTTGAAAAGCATATAATTTATTTGGGCAGGCTTCGTGGAATGTCGCCCGTAGATGCGAAACAACAATTAGATTATTGGCTGGATAAATTCAATATTCAAGCATGGCGTAAAAAACGAATTGAGGAATTATCAAAAGGGATGGCTCAAAAAATACAGTTTATCTGTACCGTTCTGCATGCTCCAAGTGTTTTGATCCTTGATGAACCTTTTAGTGGCTTTGACCCTATCAACATTGAATTAATTCGTCAAGAATTACTTGAGTTTAAGAAAAAAGGGCATTCAATTATTATTTCAACACACAACATGAATAGTGTGGAGGAGATTTGTGACCGTGCAATTTTAATTAATGAAGGTCAAAAATTACTCGAAGGAACCATCCATGATTTACGTGAACAAAACAAAGAAGGACTATACAAAATTTCATTTATCGGGAACATGATCGCTTTTGCAAATGCACTCTGGGCAGGTTATGAAATCGTAGATAAAGAAATACACAGCAATGATTCGTTTACCATTTATTTAAAGATGCGTAAAGAAAATGAAATCAATGATTTACTCAATGCAGTAATTGGACAAGTGAAAATTACTGGTGTTGAAACGGTATTACCCAGTATGGAAAAGGTATTCGTAAAAACCATTAACGCTCAAAAAGAATTGATCAGTGAATAAAGTTTTTTTAATAGCGAAAAGAGAAGTCATGGAGCGGTTTAGTAATCGTTCATTTAAATGGCTGATGATTTTAGGGCCACTCCTAATTCTAGGACTTGTTTATTTATTTTTATCCACAACCACTTCTAGTAAGAAAAACTGGAAAGTGTTGATCATGGATCAAAATGAAATCTTTGATGGAAAATTAACCGCAAGTAAACCACAAAATTTATCCTTTGATTTCATCAATGCCTTTGTTGAATATGATGATTTTGCAAATAATGAGAAATATAAAGATTACGACCTTGCTGTTCAAATCAACGAGAAGATTGTCAGCAATAAACACGTAATCATCTCTTACAAAGAACATCCACCTGAAAATATTCAGCGACATTTGGTTTATTTTGTAGAACGCCGGTTAGAAGAAATTATGGTCGAACAATTCACTGATTTATCTGTGGACAAATTTCGAGAAATTAAGCAGTCGCTTCAGTTTAACCTAAAAGACGCTAATGATCCACGGAATGAAAAGTCAACCACCGCGAGTTGGGTTGGTTTCGGGTTTGGAATTCTAATCATCTTGTTTGTTTTTATGTTTGGAATGACCATTTTGAGAAGTGTAGCAAGAGAAAAGGCCAACCGTATTGTTGAGGTTTTACTTTCAAGTGTAAAAGCCAGACAATTGTTAACAGGTAAGGTTTTAGGAATAGGTTTCTCTGCTTTAATTCAATTTACGGCTTGGGTTACTATTATCGGAGTTGGACTTTACATCTTCCGTTTGACTTTATTCCCCGACATGTTTAGCGCTGGTTTTGTAGCAGATGAAGTCTTGAACTCGACAATGGGTGATGGATTGGCCAACCAAAGTCCTTTCGTAGAATTGATTTATAGTCAAATTCACTACACCAATATGTTGATATTCTTTACGCTCTTCTTTATTGGTGGATATTTATTCTACGGTTCGTTCTTCGCGATGATTGGTGCTTCAATGGGTTCCGAATCGGATGGACAACAGTTTGTAATTCCAATTACATTGTTATTATTCCTTGCTGTATTGTCTGGATATTATACCGTTTATTATCCAGGAACAACCCTCAGCGCTTGGATTGGTTTCATTCCTTTTACTTCTCCCATGGTAATGATGGTAGAACTTTCAAATGGTTTTGAAGATGGAAGTGCATGGAAACTATTCTTATCGCTTGCCATATTGTTTATTGCTGCATTTTTCATGATGATGATTGCAGGTAGAATCTATAAAAATGGAATTCTGCGTTTTAATCACAGATTGAAATTAAAAATGTTATTGAAATGGACTAAAAAATAAGATCATGAGAGGCGCTGTAATCGATTTAGGGACAAACACCTTTGGACTCATCGTCTTTGAAGAAACCGCGTCACAAAGAGAGATCCTGATTAGAGACAAGGCTTTTGTTAACCTAGGAGAAGGCGGTATAAACTCCAATTTCATAACCGAAAAAGCAATGACTCGCGCATATTTCGCAATGGATCACTTTGTTGACACCTGTAGATCATTTGGTGTTTACCCAAACCAAATTAAAGCATTTGGAACCTCTGCATTACGTGATGCTAAAAATGCTAGAGAGTTTATAAACAAAATATGTAAAATACATAACCTCAAAGTAACGCTAATTAATGGTCAAGGTGAGGCAGATTTTGTTTATCAAGGAGTAAAAAGCATCCATTCATTTGGAAGAGGTTTGTCTTGTATTATCGATATTGGAGGAGGCAGTACAGAGTTTATCGTGACAAAATCTAGAATTGTCCAAGAACAGAAAAGTTTTAACATTGGAATTTCTAGAATTACTCAACTTTTAGAATTGTCTGATCCTTTAAGCACTGAAGACATCAATCGCATAAGGTTGTTTTTGGAATACCAAACCAAAGGTTACTTTGAAACACTCACTGTGAATGACCTCATCGGGGCCGCAGGAAGCTTTGAAACCTACTATCTGCTTTTAAATAAAACATCTACCTATGATATTCATAAAACTCATCTGCTTCCTTTAGTTGAACTCAATAAAGCATTGGATTATCTAATTCATTCAACATTCGCCGAACGAAACAACAATTATTGGATTGCTGATTATAGAAAAGACATGATTAATGTTGCTGCCTTTAAAACCAAATGGGTGCTCGATCAAATTAATGCAAGCGCTTGTTATTTTTCACCAGCTGGAATTAAAGAAGGGGTGATTGCTACTGGTTTTAAAAAGTAATAGCATCGCAGATAGTGGGTATTCTAAACAAAAATCACCTTATCTCAGCACCTACTTCCATATCCTCACCAGGCGAAATAAAACTTAACCTCCCTGTTGCATCTTCAGCCATTAAAATCATTCCATTTGAAGTTACACCTTTCAATTTTCTTGGAGGTAAATTCATCAAAACAGAAACTCTTTTTCCAATCACTTCATCGGTATCAAATTGTTCTGCAATTCCAGAAACGATCGTTCTTTGGTCTAGACCAGTGTCAACTAGTAGTTCCAATAATTTATCTGCTTTCTTAATCTTTTTAGCCGAAAGAATTTTACCTACGCGAATGTCCATTTTTAAGAAGTCTTCAAAAACTACATCTTCTTTTTGTGGTGGAATAACGGACTCTACCTCCTCTTCAGTAGTTACATTATTTGCGGTTTGAGAAGCCAATAAAATTGCTTTTTCATTTTCTACAAACTCGTCATCAATCTTTTGAAAAAGAATAGTAGGTGTATTCGTTTTCGTTCCTGCTGGAAGTAAATCAATTGAGCCTGCTTGAGACCAATTAAAAGTTTTCATATCCAAGAAGTTTCTCATCTTCGCTGCTGTTGCAGGAATAAATGGATCAAAGAGTATTGAAAGGTTTGCGGTAATTTGTAAAGCAATGTGTAAAATCGTTTCTACACGCTTTGGATCCGTTTTAACAACTTTCCAAGGCTCTGTTTCTGCTAAGTAACGGTTACCAATTCTGGCCAAGCCCATCACTTCACTTTGCGCCTCTCTAATTTTATAATTGTACAGTAATTCCTCAACTTTAGATGGAATTTCTTTTATTGCATCAATTACCTTTTGATCTTCTGGAGTTAATTCTCCTAATGTTGGAACTGCTCCATCATAATATTTGTTATTCAATACCAAAGCACGGTTCACAAAGTTTCCGAGTACATCAGCCAATTCGTTATTTACACGTGATTGGTAATCCAACCATGTAAATTCACTGTCCTTGCTTTCAGGTGCAATTGATGTTAAGGTATATTTCAATTCATCAACCTTATCTGGATGTCTCTCTAGGTACTCATGCAACCAAACAGCCCAATTTCTTGACGTAGAAAATTTAGCTCCTTCCAAATTCAAGAATTCAGATGCTGGAACGTTATCTGGTAAAATAAATTCACCGTGTTCTTTTAATAGAATTGGGAAAATCACAGCATGGAAAACAATATTGTCTTTCCCTATAAAGTGAACTAATTTACGGTCACCGGTCCAATAGTCTTTCCAGTCTTTATTTACAGATTTTGCCCAGTCTTTGGTTGCTGAAATGTATCCAATCGGAGCATCTAACCAAACGTAGAGTACTTTTCCAGTAGCGCCTTCAACAGGAACAGGGATTCCCCAATCCAAATCTCTGGTCATTGCTCGGGGATGTAAACCACCATCAATCCAAGACAAACATTGTCCAATCACTTGGTTTCTCCATTTTTTAGGGTCGTGCTGCTTTACACCATTTAATTCTCCGTTTTTAATCCATTCTCTTAACCAATCTTCATGACGTTCCATAGGTAAAAACCAGTGAGAGGTCTCTTTTAAAATTGGTGTTGCACCACTAATTGTAGAAACAGGGTTAATCAAATCAGACGGACTCAATGCGCTTCCACATTTTTCACACTGGTCACCATAAGCTTCAGCATATCCACATTTTGGACATTCACCCGTGATGTAGCGATCGGCTAAAAACTGATTGTTTTCTTCGTCGTAATATTGATCGGTCTTTTGTTGTGTAAAAGTCCCGTTTTTCTCTAGTTGTTTAAAAAAATCTTGTGCTGTTTCTTTATGTGTTTCAGCTGTAGTTCTATGGAAGATATCAAATTGAATATCGAAATCTGAAAAAGCTTTTGACAAAATGCCATGGTATTTATCAACAATTTCTTGTGGTGATATCCCTTCTTTTTTGGCTCTTAGCGTAATAGCAGCACCGTGTTCATCACTACCACAAATAAAGGCTACATCATGTTTCTTATGTCTTAAAAAACGAACAAAAATATCAGCAGGTAAATAAACTCCTGCAATATGTCCAAGATGTAAAGGTCCATTGGCATATGGTAATGCTGCGGTAACTGTATATTGCTTTTTCTCCATTTATTCCATTTTTCTAATGCACAAAGATAAAAAATCAATCACTCTTAATTATAAAGAACTATACTTTAAATTATGTGATTTTTTGAAATTCGTAATTCGTAATTATTTTTTTAATTCATAATTATTTAACCCGTAGTTTTTTCCTTTTTCTATTGCAGGAACTCCTTTAATTAGCCATTCTGGTGCAGGCTTTCCTTGCAAGTAATGATCGAAAAACTGACGCATTCGAATACTTAAATCTACACGATTCGCATTGATCATTAAATTATGTTCGTCTCCATTATAATTCAGCATCCAAACCGGTTTGTTTAAGCGTTTCATTGCAGTAAACATTTCAATTCCTTGGTACCATGGAACAGCTCCGTCATTATCGTTGTGCATAATTAATAAAGGTGTATTGATCTTAGGCACGCCAAACAATGGTGAGTTTTCAACATAGAGGTCATGTGCTTCCCAGATGGTTTTTCCAATTCTACTTTGCGTATGTTCGTATTGGAAAGCTCTGTTTAAACCACTTCCCCAACGGATTCCACCATATGCTGAAAACATATTACTTACAGGTGCTCCAGCCATAGCTGCAGCATATCTATTCGTCATTGTGATTAATTGAGCAGTTTGATATCCACCCCAAGATTGACCTTGCAGCCCCATTCGTGTACTGTCAATATTCGGATACAATTCCAGAATTTTATCCGTTCCACTCATAATGCAATCGTAAGCTCCTTGCGCAGGGTAACCAGGCTCATAACGGATATCTGGGAAAAACACCAAATATCCAGCTGAAGCGTATTCAGTTGCAAAAATAATGGATGCTGTTGGTCTTGGAATATAATGAATATGCTTTCTATCGCTGTATAGCTCATAAAAATAAACCATTAAAGGATAAGATTTCGTAGAATCATAATTGTCTGGTTTATACAACAGTCCTTTTAAATCTTTCCCGTCGTATGAAGTCCATTCCACTTGTTCAACTGTTGGCCAAATGTATTCTGACTGCTGAGGATTCGTTTCTGAAATTTTCTTCGGATTTTCAAATTGTGTATTGGTAAGGTACAAGTCTGGATAATCTTTAACATTCATTTGACGAAAGATTAAGGCATCTCCTTCATCTGCTTTTTTAAATCCGAGTAATTTATGATCTGTTGTGTACCAGTTCACGAAATGTGGACTGAGACGGTCATCGACAAAAGTGTACACTGTTTCATCCATTGTTTTTTGATCAACACCTATTAATAGTGTTTTTTCAAGATCAATAAATGTACTATCTCTATCTAGTCGGCGCAATCTGAAAATAGTGTTTTGTTCTTTTCCTCTATTCAAAGAGATAGGGATTAATTTATTCCCAATAAAGTTGAATTTCCATACATCAAACTCAGAATAAAGAATAATTTCATTTTCACTGATGTATCCAGGAGAACCCTCTGGATTAGCTTCAAACGGCATTCCATTGATATCACTTCTCCAATTGGTTGAGTCATTAGTCTGACAAGTCATACAAAGTTCCTCCTTTGTTTCTACATTATAGTAGTAATATTGATTTTCAACACTATTGAAATATACAAAATAGCGTCCATCTGTTGAGAGTCCTGTGCTATAATTAAGCTTCTCCTTAATCAATTGAGTTTCTCCAGTTTCAAGGTCTACCCGATAGTAATCACTTGGCCAAGGGTAACTCCAATTGAAGGTATGGGCATAACGTTCATTAGAATATCCCAAAGCATAATTCGAATTTCCTTGATCTATCGTTCTCACTTTTAAGGTATCGGTAGCCAATTGCACTAACTTGTTTTCATTCAAATGCAAAACTGATAAGTGACTAGCGTTTTGATCTCGTTTCAACTCTTTTAATTGTTGTGGTTGCAAACGCTTATTTTTATAGTGCCAAATATCGAGCTTTGCCTTCTCACTGTCTAGAAGTGTATCTTCTTCTTCCTTAACGGGAATCTCATGTAAGCCCAAATACAATTTTGACTCATCTAAAGAGAACCGTAATTTAGAATTTTTACTTGGAGTAAGGTTTTTAGGTAAATCAGAGCGATCTTTTCCAACCATTAATGTTGGCGTTTCCTCTTTCACATTCCATAGGTATAAGTCAAATAATCGTGTTTCTTTAGCTGTGTCCACCGAGGCCATAAAGGAAAACAGGTTTCCTTGTTTACTAAATTCAATGGGACCCAATTCTGTAAATATGGAATCATAACTATGGTGGTTCGCTAAAGAGAGAACATAAAGGTGAATTTGATATTGATCTTCCTTTTTGACTTTTTGATGTGTGGTATAATATAGGTGCGTTCCTAGCTCATTGAATTCATAATTAACCACATTTTCAAAAGAGTTCACCTCTTTGCTTAATGCATTTAGAATAAACAAGGTATTCCCATCTGAAACAATCTTTTCTTCTTTATTTTTCTTTTTAAAAAGTCTCCATTTTTTCTTTTTCTCCTCTTTTTGAAGAGAATCTTTTAATACGACATAGGCTAGGTGGTTACCTTGTTTTCCAATTTTATAACTTGTTGTGTTGGGCACTTTCACCAAACTATCAGAATTAAGCCAAAGAATCCCTAAAGTATCTTTAACCCATTTCTCTTTTTTGACTTTTTCGAGTTCTAAAGTTCGCAGAGTATCATAACCAGGCTGAATTGAAAAAACAATAAAATCTTCATTTTGATTAAAAGATGCTTTGTTGGCTCTTGGAATAATTCTTTCGGTTCCATTGGAATTGTTTATTATGTGTAAATCCCCATCCCCACGGTGCGGATTGATTTCATAAGAAACATAATTGCCAGAAGTAGAAATACTTTCGTTTTTAAGGCTTTTCCATGAATCATAAACATTATGGTCAACCACCTTAAGTTGACCGAAAGTAGAGATACTAAATACTAGAAAAATAGATCCCAAATAAAATTTAAAAAAGTTAATCATATTTTCAGAAATTGTTAAAAATCAATAAAGTTAAGTTTTTCCAACGCATTATGGATTTATTACGTTATAAATGTATAACCGAACATTGTTAATAACATAATTTTTTATTATGTTTGTTCAAAATTAAAAGATAATATTATGAAAAAAATTTACGTAATGGCAGCCTTTTTAGGAATGTTTTCCATGACCTTTGGTCAAGAAAAACTAAGCCAAAAAACGATTAAATCGCTGACTCAAAGTTCGGCACTGAAGATTAAAGAGGTGTCTGCTTATAATCCTCAAAGTAACGCTAATGATAAGCCTATTAATAATAACACCTATGAAAAAGCTGGAGAGTTTTTTGATGGCGATTTCAGTAATGCATCTCAATGGACCATAGATGCGGCTCCATTAGGAACTTTAAACTGGGCAATTGAAGATGCTTCAACGTGGCCTGGATATACTTTTGGATCTGGTCCTTCTTCGTGGGATGTTGAACCTATTTCAACAACAGATAAGTTTGCTGTGTTTGACGCTGTCCCACTTATGGGTTCTAGTTCTCCTGCTTGGGTGGATCAAGGTGCTTACATTCAAATTAATCAAGTATTTGACTTTTCTACTGAAGCTAAAGTGACTCTTTCATTTGACCAAGCTTATGCTGGTCTAAACTATGATAAAACTTTTGTTCAGTATTCAAAGGACAATGGAACAAATTGGATTGATATTGAGATAAATGGAGCTGTTGGAGGTAACACACCAATTACATCAAATGAAAGCATTGTAATTGATACTGATCTTTCAACTGAATTCTTGATTCGATTCAAATATGAGTGTTTAAGAAATGCTACTGCTCCAGAGACTCAACAAGGTTCTTATGTATGGCAATTAAATAACGTTAAAGTTTCTGAAGTTAACGATAATGACATCGCTGTTAAAACAAAATTATTAGCAGGTTTTGGACCAGGAACTTTATCTGTATATGATATTGCTTATACAGGAGATACTGAGTTAACTGGAATTGGAGAAGATTTATTTAAATATAAAGAAATTCCATTAAGCCAAGTACAAGCAGTAAACAGTATGATTCGAGTTGAAAATTATGGAAAACTTGATCAAACAAATGTGAAATTCGAAGCGGCTGAAACAACTGCTGGTTATACAAGTACATCAGTAGCTACTCCACTTGCAGAAAACGAAATTAAGGTTTTGAATATTGCTAGTGGATTTACTCCAACAGCTGTAGGAGACTACACTATTGAATATGAAATCACTGCTGATGTAGCTGATGAGCTTCCTTCGAACAATCAAATTGCACCTTATAAATTCAAAGTTGGTCAATATACTTATGCGATTGACGATGCAGGAGATGCTGCATTAAATAACACAACTCTAAATAACTCATGGTCTGCTGCAGGACCAGCAGTTCGAATTGAAGTTGGTGTATTATATGAGATCGTAAATACTATTGATGTAACTGCTATAGATATTAAACTTGGATTCACAAGCCCAACTGAAGGTATAGATAT
>Ga0209075_1002492_pt1 | contig 16191 bp, 13 predicted proteins | sample Stecom2011_FD_187523 | JGI IMG/M metagenome (GOLD analysis project Ga0209075, IMG submission 187523) | Agricultural soil microbial communities from Utah to study Nitrogen management - Steer compost 2011 (SPAdes) (version 2) | ecosystem: Environmental > Terrestrial > Soil > Agricultural land...
CTTTCATCTTTGGGGTAAGGATTCTTTGCAAAGCTCAGGATGACTGTGTCTTCCTTGTCATTCTGAACGGAGCAAAGCGGAGTGAAGAATCTTTACAAACAAAGCCCCTCCAGAGTCTTGGGAGGGGTCTTTATGTGTCTTTGAGGTTAGGATCCTTTGCTACGCTCAGGATGACAAGAGAGGAAAGTTAGGATGACAAGAGAGGAAAGTCAGGAGGACAGGGGCCAAAATCTCAAGATGTTTAGGAGACTATGTCCTGCTTTCTAAAGGCCCAGAAACTGAGACCGAAAAGCACCACTGTAGCCAACCCCATGGTTACTAGACTATTCAGGTAGGATGTGAAGTGGGTGCCCTCCAATAGGGCTACTGTATTGGCCTTGGAGAAAAAATCCCAGGATGTCGTCGTCAGGTCGGGGAAGATGCGGCCAAAAAGGTTGCCCAGAATAAAGGTGGCGACGGCCACAGCTTGGGCCAGAATTTCATTTCTGATTAGGGCGGATATCAAAACCCCCAGTACAGAGCAAAACAGGACAAATAGCGTCAAGGCTAGCATAGAGAAAAGCAGGAAATGCCACAGAGGTATAAACTCTGCGGTTTCTATGGCGTGCCAGCCGGAGTAGCTGGGGGGATATTGACTCAAGCCCGCTTGGTTAAATTCCGGGGTCCATTTTAGCAAGTGGATGTGCTCCACCGAGTGGGTCCAATCCATAAAGTTTTTGCTGAGTAGCACCGGCAAGTTTAGCCCTCCAAACCCTTGCCTTATTCCTAAGATAACTAGCACCACAAGCTGTGGGATAATGACAGCAAAAAGGCTGGTGACAAAACCCACCGTTACCTTGCGTAGCAGGTAGAAGCTCCGACTCCTGGGATGTTGCAAGCTGGTCTTTATGGAACCAAATTTTTTGTCCTGGTGAATCAAGTTTACTGTCATGAGGAGTACTACTAGACCCAAGAGCAGGGGTAGCCCGCTGCGAAGAAAGTTAAAAATAAAGGTCCATGGCTCGGTGCCATGGGGCCGGGCCGGGGGCAAGTCATTTTGGAGCAGGTTGAGGTGGAGGGCGGTGGAAAAAACAACTTGCTCGGGGGAGGAAATGATACCTCCCCTCTCTCCAACATATAGGGGAAGCTGTTCGAATTCAAAGGGTTCGATAAGCTTGCTTAGGCTTTCCCAATTCCCACCAAAGTAATCTTCGGGATGCTGGTAGGGGACATACGGATTGCGTTTGTCGGTTAACATCGCCAATATATTCCATTCCAGCACTAATTTCTCTGCCTTTTTCTGATGATAACCTTGCCAGTTCTCCTGTTGGTAAGCTTGCTGGATGCTATCTGCTAATTTTTCTTCATGTCTGTACCAAGCCAAGTCGGCTTCAACTAGGGGAAGGGGGTACATAAAGGTGGGGTGGGGTTGCTGATGTTCTTGGTAATAGTCATAATGATGTTGCCAGTAATTGGCCATTCCCTTACTGGTCCGATAATAGACATTGTTAATGCGCTGCTCATTGCTTTCCGCCACCGGGGCCAAGTCTGTGAATTGGGTAAAGAGAATGGCCTGGAACAACAGCAATACAAAGATTATGGTGAAGAACCGAAAGCTACTGCATGCACTTTTAATCTCTAACCAAATTGTGGTCATTGGCCAACACCCCCTGTCAAATCCCGCTTTTTCAAGACCCAGAGGCCAGCGCCCAACATTCCGATGGTTAGGATGCTCAGCTCAAGGGAATAGGTCAGGGCTGAGAGGGAGTATCCTCCCTGCATAACGCTGTTGACTGCAAGGGCTGTAAAGGGCCAGACCATGTAGAAGATAGCCTGGTTGGCAAACATGGTGCGGGAAACAGTGTCCAGGAATACGAGACAAATAAGAAAACTCAAGGTATTTGTGGTGTTGTTCAGCAGTAAGGAGGCAAAACCAATCACTGTGATTATAAAACAACATAAGAGGAAGTACATGGGGAGTGCCTGGAGCATGTAGCGGAACCAAGGTAAAAATGTGAGGGTATTAGGGTTGCCAGTGGAGGTTAGGCTGGTGAAGGATTCACTGAAGTAGTAAATAGGATAGTTGATGTCGCCGAAGTCTTTGACTAATGTGGTGGCCAGGGTTGCCAAGATAACCAGTCCGCCCAAAGCAATCAAGCTGTTGGCGAAATAAATTAAGTATTTGACCGCATAGATTTTCTGGCGATGAATGGGCTGGGAAAAATACACTTTGTATGCGCCCCCATCGATATCACCGGAAAAGGTGTCGATATTTAATAGAGCCAAGGCCATGATGATAATTAGTATCCAGGGATAGCTGGTTAGCTGATAAAGAAAGTTAGTTCCCGTCATTTCGTAGGGACTGTTTAGCGGCCTAATTTCTTCCTGTAGAAGGTGTTCATTGACGGAAATTTGTTGTAGCACCTCAGGGCGGGTGCTGTCTAAAAACTGATACCCTTGTTCCAGGCCCTGAAAAATATGTTGGTCCCGTTGGATATTCAGGGCCAATCGCTCTCGCCCATGTTCCGGGGTATAATCCCGGGCCAAGAGTTGTTGTTGATAATTGTAGAGGTGCTGGAGGCGGAAAAAATCTGTGCCCTCCTGCACCGGTTTAATGACGGATTCATCTATGTTTGCAGAGATTTCGGCAGATTTGAGCTCTGTCCGCCAGAACTCTAGCTCGGTGAGGATTAGGGCGTCCTCATCAAGTAATTCCTCCATATAATTACCGCCTCGGCCCCAATAATTTTGGTCTTGAATTGTATTGTAGACAATCATGCCGGTAAGGGCCACTACTACCAGAGCCAGGACTAGAACATTTTTACCAGTTAACCAAAACCTCATGGTTTCAAATTGAGCTACCTGTTTCATATCTCGCCCTGCCCATAAATGCTTTGATAGAGATTTTCTAAATCCGTGGAAAGGGGAATTATTCCCGAAATCTGAGGACCCTTGGTGAGGAATGTAGTCAGGGCGGCAGGAAGATGCTCAGCTGAAGAAAGGGTGATGATTACAGCCTTGCCCTCCTGGTAAAAATCCGTCAGGACCTCAGCCTCCTTTAAATCCTCCAAAAATGAGAGATCGTGAGCACCCGGCGCAACCAGCAACCTATAGGAGGTCATTGATCCTTCTAACTCATTTTCTTCTTGGACAATCATCCCGTCCTTAATAAAAATGTGTCTGTGGGCTATTTTTTCCATTTCACCAATTTGGTGGGATGAGAAGATTACTCCACAGCCTTCGGTGGCCAGCTTTTTGATTACAGTCTTTAAATCGTTGACAGCATGGGGGTCCAGGCGCTGAAGGGTTCGTCCAGGATTAAAAAAGTTGGCTGGGTAAGAACTGCGATACCCAAGGCCAATCTCTGTTTCATCCCCATGGAATATTTGTTGGCCTTGACCTGTAACCTGTTGCCGAGGCCTGTAAATTCTATGACCTCTTGAATTCTTTCCTTGGGCACTCCCCTCAGTTTGGCAAACAGGCGCAAATTATCCATGCCGCTGAGGTTGTAATACAAGCCCGGAGCTTCAATCAAGGCCGAGAGATGTCCCAAGGCTTTGTTCCGTGACTTGGCCAAGTCATAGCCAGCGATATTTATCTCGCCACTGTCTGGAAAGATGAGATTGGCGATACATTTCATAGTGGTGCTCTTACCCGTCCCGTTGGGGCTGATGAATCCCACTATTTCTCCTTGTTGCAATGAAAAGGAGACATCTTTAAGTACGTGGTGTTTTCCAAAATGCTTGTTCAGCTTATTGACGACCAGACTTTTCATCCGGCTCACCCCTTGTCAGTTATTTTTCAGCCCGGTTTCAGTTCTTTCAGTTAGGTTACCAGACGTCCTTAAAATGTCAAGACTTCCGAAAAATCCGGGTTCCAAAAAATCATCCAAATCAAACTGAATAGTTCCTTCAAAGGCAAAGCACCCCGGTCAGGTTTATCCTGAGGAGGTGCTTTTGCCTATTTGGAGGCTTATTGGTAAACAGTGATTATCTATTGTGTTGCTCCTTACCTAACTGGCCATGTCCTCTTCAAACTGCATATCGTGGAGGCGGCGATAAATCCCATCGGCCTGGAGCAGCTCTTCATGGTTGCCTTCTTCGGCAATCCTGCCTTCGGCCACCACCACGATGCGCTGGGCGTCTCGGATGGTGGAGAGGCGATGGGCGATGACCAAGGTAGTCTTGCCCTGCATCAATTGGTTCAGGGCCAGCTGGACTTGTTTCTCCGACTCGGTGTCCAGGGAGGAGGTTGCTTCGTCCAGGAGCAGAATGGGGGCATCCCGGAGGATGGCCCGGGCGATGGCAATGCGCTGGCGCTGGCCGCCGGACAGGTGGCTGCCCCGCTCGCCCACCAGGGTTTCGTAGCCCTGGGGCAATTCAAGGATGAAGTCGTTGGCGTAGGCGGCCTCTGCCGCGGCTTGGATCTCTGCCTGGCTGGCCCCGGGCTTGCCCATGGCGATATTTTCTGCAACACTGCCGCTGAAGAGATAGGATATCTGGGGCACAAAGGCGATTTGGTCGCGTAATTCTTCCAGGCTGTATTGGTCCAGGCCCTTGCCCAGTAGGGAGATGGCCCCTGCGTTGGGCGGGTAATAGCCCAGCAGCAGTTTGAACAGTGTGCTCTTGCCGCCGCCGCTGGGTCCCACCAGGGCCACAGTCTCTCCAGGCTGAACCAGGAGGTCTATATCTTCCAGGGCGGGTCTTTCCTGGGGTGAATAGCTGAACCTCACATTTTCCAGGGCTATGGCCGTATTTTGAGCTGAGGGCACGGCGGGTAGCGTGATGTGAGTGGGTTCCGGTGGCTGTTCAATTATCTCCAGGGCCCGCCGTCCCCCAGCCAGGGAGGTCTGAAGTTGTGTGATGAAGTGACCCAGGGCACCAAAGAGGGAGTTGACACCATTTTGCAGCTGGACAAAGAGCATGATGGTGCCAAAATCGTACCAGCCTTGTAGCACCAGCCACGAGCCCACGATGGCCAAGCCAAAGAAGGAAAATTCACCTGCCATTGTGTTAAAACCATTGGAGAGGGCAGCATACTTGATTCGCTTCATTCCACGGCGCACAACCGATTCATTCTGCTGGCTAAATTTTTCCTGGACCCCTTGTTGATAGTTAAACATGCGTATCTCTTGAGCTCCGTTGGCTATATCCGATACGCGTTCAGTAACGGTCCCCAGGTTTTTTTGTACGGCGTCGCTGGCCTTTCCCAGAGGTTTGGCAATGAGAGCGTTAACCCCTACCCTCAGCCCACCGTAGGCAACTATTCCCAGGGCCAGTTTCCAATCCACAAACAACATGGCAGCCAAGGAGCCAAGCCCTCCCAGTAGCACTTCCACCAGGTTGGCTGTGTTGGTGCTGTATGCCTGTTCGGCGGTTTGGATATCGGTGGTGGCCCGGGATGTCAAATCGCCGCTGTGTTGTTTTCCCAGCCAAGAGGCGGGGAGGCGCAGGGCGCGCTGAAAAACCCGGCGGCGCAAATTGGTTGAGGTGTAAACCACTGAGGAGTCAAAGAGCCAGTAGCCCAGGGGCATCAGCACCAGCAGGACGAGCAAGGCAATGGACATGAAGCCCAGGCTTCTGTAAAGCAATTGCCAATCCAGGTTCTCTGCGGCGTTGATAAAAAACATCAAAGCCAGGCCGGTTAAGATATTCAAGCTGGCGGCCACAATGCCAATGAGAATCATGCCGGAAATATAGCGGCCGGGTTTTTGCACCATGGCCATCATTTTACGCAGAGTGGCAGTCATGAGGCAGCACCTCCGGTTTCTGCATTGTCGCTAAGTTGTTTCACATATAGCTGATGGTAGAGCCCCTGCTCTGCCAGCAGCTCCGTGTGGGTTCCGCTCTCCACAATCTTACCTTGATCTAAAACTAGGATTCGATGGGCGTTGCGGATGGTAGAGAGGCGGTGGGCGATGACCAAGGTTGTGCGACTGGATGTCATTTGTTCCAAGGCATCCTGGACCAAGCGCTCGGATTCGGTGTCCAGGGCCGATGTGGCTTCATCTAAGAGTAGGATGGGGGCATCCAGGAGGATGGCCCTGGCAATGGCCAGACGCTGGCGTTGCCCGCCGGAGAGGTTGGCGCCCCGCTCGCTGAGGACATGGTCATAGCCCTGGGGAAACTCTTGGATGAATTCGTGGGCATTGGCTTGGATGGCCGCTGTTTTAATTTCTTCCTGGTTAGCCTGAGGTCGGCCCAGGGCAATATTCTCAGCAATGCTGCCGGGAAATAAGAAGGTATCTTGACTGACCAGGGCAATCTGGCGCCGGGCAGCTGCCAAGTTCCACTGTTCCAACGGCCGGTGATAAATATAGACCTGGCCCTGTTGAGTGGGATATAAGCCGGTGAGAACCTTGAATACAGTGGACTTGCCTGCACCACTGGGCCCTACCAGGGCCACTGTTTCGCCCCGATGCAACTCAAGGTCGAGGCCGTTGAGCACTGGCCCGTTGTCGTAGCCAAAGACCAGGCCCCGGGCTTCCAGCACCACATCTTGGCCGTTGCTGAATTCTTGCCCGTCTCTACGCTCCCGGGGCTCATCCTTGAGCTGAAACAACCGTTCCATGGAGGCCATGGCCTTTTGATGTTCGGCGATGGCACCGGGTAGCCGCATCATGGGATTGGTGACACTGTTTAGCATTACGATAAACCCCACCAGGCTACCTGCGGAGATACGGCCGCTGAGGGCAAACCAGCCACCCAGGCTCAGGGGCAAAAGGAAGGGTAAAAATCCTGTAATTACCGATACTGCCCGCACCAACATTTGCTGCTTCGCCCGACGCAGGCCGGTGGCCACAGATTTTTCCAGGGGGATTGACTGTCGGGCTTCCATTTCTGACTGAAGGTTAAAGGCCTTGACAACTTCGGCACCGGCCAGAGTATCCTGGGTGGTATTGTTGACCTGGGCCAATTGTTCCTGGAATTTGGCACTGATTTTGTTTAAGGGGCCGGAAGTTTTGGAGGTTAGCCAGATAAAAACGGGAATCATGGCCATGGTGACCAGGGTCATAATCCAATCTATATAGAAAAGATAGCCCAGGCCTAAGATCGCTGCGGTGGGCAGGCTCACTAACCAGAAGAGTTCAAAATACAGGTAATGTCTCACCACACTGGCATCATTGGTCAGGCGAGAGAGGTAGTCTCCTGAGTGTATGACATCTAAGCGGGCAAAGGGCATTTTTACCATGGTTTCCACCGCCTTTTTCCGCAGAAAGGCAGCGCCGCGCTCCGAAATGTGTCCCATCACCCAACTCCGGACCCATGCAACTATACCAAGAATGGCCATCAGAGATAGGCCAACTATTGTCAGTAGCCTAAAATTACTGGTTTGATTGACTAAAACCCCGTCTACAAGGTCACGAATGATGTGAGCCTGAATCGGGGCAGCGATTGCTTCCATCAAGGCCAACAAAATTCCCGCTATAGTTAGGACTCTTAGGCCGGGGGCCTCTTTTAATAAACGAAACAAGGGCCAAAACTTCATTTTCTTAAACACCCCTTAACTATGTTTAGGTATATACTAGCGATAAATAATATACATGTCAAGGGTGAACCTAAAAATATTTAATGTTAAGTTTAATATATGAATGGTATGGGGTTAAGCCCCTGAGTAATAGAAAAAAACAGGGTATACTGGGTGTTGCCTCGAATTTAGCTAGGGGGAGGTGTAATAATGGCAATTCGACCGATTATTGAATTGGGTAACCCGTTGCTGCGCCAGCCCAGCCGACCGGTAAAACAGGATGAGCTGGACGTGATGGGTAAGCTGAGTTTAGATATGCAGGACACTCTTTTGGATTTCCGCAATCGCATGGGCTATGGCCGAGGGATTGCTGCCCCACAAGTCGGGGTGGCAAAGCGGGTGGTGGTTATTTTGGATCAGGGCAATGTCCAGGTCCTAATCAATCCCAAACTGATCGATAAGAGTGAAGAGCTCTTTACCGTCTGGGATTCATGTTTTAGTTACCCCGGCATCTGGTTCCAGGTTCCCCGGCACCGCCAGGTCAAGATGGAGTACCGGGATCTTAACTGGCAGGTGAGGACCAAGGCGGCCGAAGGGGCACTGGCGGAACTACTTCAGCACGAACTGGAACATTTGGATGGCCGTCTGGCCCTGGACTTGGCGGATACCAAGACCTTTTGCACCACTAATGAGTACTACAACCGCTATTGGCAGCCAGATGAATAGGAGCAACCGGCCCCGGGCCGGTTTTTATATTTAGGCAGGAAAAACAAGACTATTATAGAATTCTATAATTTATAAAGATACGGAGCGGGGTGAAAATTTTGTCGAAAAAGCTGGCTTTGTTGTTACTGTTAGTAGTTCTTCTTTTACCCCGGCCAGTTGGGGCCCGGGTGGACATGGAAAAGGTGGAGTCATTTTCTGCAGAAATCGCCATTTTGCCCCAGGGAGGAATCGAAGTTACCGAGACCGTAGTTCTAATCAGCCATGGCCAGGAGCTACCATGGGGGATTGAAAGGGTGCTGCCCCGCTGGCAGCCGGGGGCAGGAGGAGAGAGAGCATCGGAGGTGGAGGTCTTTCAGGTTCTGGAGGATGGTGCCCCGGTGGAATACTCATGTTCTGACACCCCCCAGGGTGTGCACTTGGTGGTGGGGAATCCCGATGTCACTTTGCCGGCGGGCCGCTATACCTATACCATTTCCTATCGCTGTTCCCGGGTGGTCCAGTATGGTGAGGACAGCGAACATTTAACATGGAATGCCACGGGTTATTGGCCTGTATTTATAGAACAGGCTCAAGTCAGTCTGAAATTTTCCCGGTCACCCTGGCCCGAATTTTCCCAATGGAGCGCATCTGTAGGGGCTGATGACCAAACAGACACTGGTTGGACCAGCCAATCGTCAGCCAATGGCGTCCAGTTTGAATCCACTCAGCCCATCCAGGCCGGTGAGGCCATGACCATCAGTGCCGCTTGGCCCCAGGAATACAGTTTTTTGCCTCCTAACCGGGGTCGAATTATCAATCTGGATTGCCATGCAATGCTGGATTCTAATCGGGGACTGACGGTGCATGAAGAGATTATTCTGGACAATGATGGCAGCTATGACCAGGGGTTTTACCGGGATTTTCCCACCATCTACAGGGATGAAGACGGGAGGACCAGAATTGTCCAGCTGGATATAAAAGAAGTGTTGGTAAATAACCAGGAGGCCCGTTGGGAATGGGATGACCTGCCCTGGGGCCGACGCCTAGTGTTGGCAGGGGACCAATTACACCAGGGACCCAGCACTCTGAGGCTAAGTTATACCCTGGACCGGGGGACAGAGGAGGGTATGGAGCTGGAGGAAATCCAGTGGAACCTGCCGGAATTTTCATTTGCCCATGGGGTAGAACAGGCGGTGTTTCGCTTGGAGCTGCCCCCTGAAATTCCCCGGGACCAAGTGTTGCTGGCGGCTTACACACGCTGGGGTGATGAGGTGGACAGTTCTGCTTTTCATTATATAGATGATGCCAACAGTCTAGTTTTTGCCAACACCCGGCCCCTGGCCCCGGAGGAGGCATTGGTATGTTCCGCCGCCTGGTCTCCCCATTACCTGGAACCAGTGCCTTGGAGACAGCGGTTGGCCTGGTTGGTGCGGGATAATATTGCCGCCGCCGCAGGCATGCTGATGCTGGTGGTTTTGCTCCTTTATTATTTTCTGGTATGGTTGCACAGGGGGAGAAGGCCTTTGCTAAAGCCTGAGCTTCGAGCTAAGCCGCCCCAGCTCTCTCCAGCTGAGCTGCGCTTCCTTCGCCGCAGGGGAGCCTATGATAACAAAACCTTTATTTCTGCAGTGCTGAGTTTGGCTGTGAAGGATTGTTTGATGATTGTGGAAGAAGAGGGGAAACATGCCTTGGTCAACAGTGGTCTCAGCCAAGGCCTTTCCACCGATGAGGAGACGCTGGTCAACACCCTCTTTGCCCAGCGCATGGCCATTTCCTTGGAGAAGGACAAGAGTATCCTTCAGGCTGCCCGGACCGCCCACCGCCGCGCTTTACGCCTGCGAGGCAAGGACTTGTTCCGGCGCAATCGGGGCTGGTTCTATCTTGCTGGTGTAGCATCTGTAGTCGGTGTGGCCCTTAGCGGGCTGCTACTTCCGGCTGCACCCCGAGAAATGGGGCTCCTGGCGGGTTTTGCCCTGTGGTGCGCCCTCTTGGCCCTGGTGGCTGTCCGTACGCTGGACCTGGCCCCGGGCTTGGTGGACGAAAGGGGAAGGGGGGTTGTGGCCATGGTTTTGGGTGTGGAATTGGTGTTGGCCGTGGGAGTCAGTTTCCTTTGGGGCCGGATGGTGGCCCAGCCCTTTGGCTGGTTAACCGTCTTGGCCGTTATGCTGGTGGTGGCGGTCAATGTCTGCGCTTCTCGCTGGCTGCCTGCACCCACCCCCAAAGGTTGGGAGGGCCTGAACCAGGCTCGGGGATTTATACTTTGGTTGTTGGATGACACCCAGTCACCGGGTGGGCCCGCCCGATTTCAGAAGTATTTACCCTACGCCTTAGCCTTGGATAGCGCCCGCAGGTGGGGTCGCCGGTTTGGTGCGCCCCGTCGTCGGGGTAGCTTCTCCTTCCGCTGGTACCAGGGTAGCCGTTGGCATACCATCAATGCTGAAACCTTGGCTGCAGCCCTTTCGCAATTGCCCCGCTCTCGGGGAAATAAGATGTAGGACTTTTTCCCCCTCCGCAAGGTGGGGGAATTTGACATACCGAGTTCCCTTTTGTCCCTTTTGAATGGAACGCAGCCTCTCCTGTCCTACCGAACGGAGCGCAGCCTCCTCTGTCATTCTGAACGGAGCGTAGCGCAGTGAAGAATCTTTACCCGCAAAGCGTTACTCGTGGTGTCTTTGTTGGTAAGGATCCTTCGCTGGCGCTCAGGATGACAGGGGAGAGAGACTCAGGATGACAGGGGAGAGAGACTCAGGCTGACAAGGATTGGATTCCGCTCAAAGCAGGAATGGGGGAATACGGTGTAGAATTACACCAGAGGTGAGTAAATGCACCAGGAGGTGGGAGTATGAACTGTGAAGATTTGACCAATCTGCTGGCCCCACGGGTGAAGTTGGTGCGGGCGGAGTTTGACCTGTCCCAGGCGCGGATGGCTGCTCTCCTGGGCCTATCTAAAAAGACCCTCATCCAGGTGGAAAAGGGGCGCAGCCCCATGGGTTGGGCCACGGCGGTGACGCTGTGCGCCTTGTTCAATGAGAGTGAGGTGCTGCGCAGCGCTCTGGGGGACGAGCCCTTGGAGGTAATTCGCAGCCTGGTGTTTTCTCAGTTAAAGCCTCAGGGCAGAACCATGGGGGGCAAGATATGGTGGCGTGACCTGCGTAGCAGCCGGGGATTTCGCCTCCAGAAAAACCTGGTCAGCGGGCATTACCGTATTCTGGATGGGTCCAACCACCGCTGGTCCAGTTCCTTTGACCGGGAGTATGCAGAGAAGCAATTTCAAGGTCTTGCCAAATTGGGCGGTGAGAAGGGATGCTGACGGCGGTAATCTTGGCCGCCGGTCGAGCTAGACGCATGGGTACCCTAAAGCAGCTGCTACCCTGGCAACAGGGGAGGACGATGCTAGAGACCGTTGTCCATACCGTGCTGGCCTGCCCCGAGGTGGATGATGAAGTGCGGGTGGTGCTGGGGGCGGGCCGGGAACAGACCCGGGCAGTGTTGGCTGACATCCAGGATGCTCGCCTACGCCTGTTGGAAAATCCCCATCCCAGTCGGGGTATGTTGTCCTCCATCCAAATCGGGGTGGAGAATTTGCCCGCTGCCAGTCGCGGTTTTCTCGTCTACTTGGGCGATCAGCCCCTGATTCAGCCCGACTTGGTTCGGAAACTGGCCAAATCATGGCGGAGCAGCCCGGCGGACTTTCTCATTCCCGTCTACCAAAGGCGGCGGGGGCATCCGGTGCTGGTGCATAGTAAGTACGTGCCAGAGATTCTGGCCATGGAAGACGCTGATGGAGGACTGCGGAGCTTGATTCGCCGCCATTCAGAGCGGGTTCAGACATTGCCAGTGGATAGCGCAGAAATACATATAGATTTGGATTATCCTGATGAATACCGAAAATATCGGCCGGGAGGGGGCGGAGAATGAATCCTATAATTATTCGAGGAGCAGGGGAGATGGCCACGGGCACAGCCCATCGTCTGGCAAAGGCGGGGTTTAGCGTAATCATGACAGAACTGCCCCTGCCTTTGGCGGTGCGTCGAACCGTATCCTTTGCCCAGGCTGTTTATGATGGATCCCACACAGTGGAAGGGGTGTTGGCCCAGCGCACTGATTCCCTGGACGAGGCAAGTATCCTCTGCCAGCAGGGGCTTGTTCCTGTTTTTGTGGGGGAAATTGTTGGTCAAACGCTGGAATCGCTCCAGCCCATGGCTTTGGTGGATGCTACTCTGGCCAAGGAAAATTTGGGTACTCGGAGGGATGAAGCGCCGGTGGTCATCGGTTTGGGCCCCGGCTTTACCGCCGGGTTGGATGTGGATGCTGTAATTGAAACCCAGCGGGGCCATGATATGGGTCGGGTGCTCTATACCGGATGTGCCCAGCCCAACACCGGCAGCCCGGGAAGCATCGTTGGGTATACTGTGGAACGGGTCATCAAGGCACCGGCGGAGGGTGTGTTCTCTTCTGACTTGGAGATTGGTGCTATGGTGTCTGCTGGAGATATTTTCGGCAGAATAGATGAGTTGGAAATCCCTGCCCGCATCGACGGCATCACTCGGGGCCTGCTGATGTCAGGTCTCTGGGTGGCAGCGGGAACCAAGCTGGGGGATATCGATCCCCGGGCCCGGCGGGAATATTGCTATACCATTTCCGAAAAGGCCCGGGCCATCGGCGGCGGCGTCCTGGAAGCCCTATTGCATTTGCGGGGAGGCTGCGCCAATGTTGCTGGCTGAGGCCCTGGATATCGAGAATGAAAAATTGGTGGTCTTGGTCGGAGCCGGGGGCAAGACCAGTTGCCTCTATCTCCTGGGGAAAGAAATGGCGGGCCAGGGCAAGAGAGTGGTCTTGGCCACCACCACCAAAATATTTAGGCCCAGGGGCGGCGAGATTCCTGTGCTCTTGGATGGCCCGGATTTTGTGGACCAATTGAGTCTGCACCTAGCGGGGCAGCGCCAGGTCTTGGTGGCCGGTGGTGTGGATGGCCCAAAACTTACCGGCCTAAGCTGCCAGCGCTTGCTGGAGGTGGCTGCCCTGCCCCAGGTAGATATGGTAATAGTGGAGGGCGATGGTTCCCGGGGACTGCCTTTAAAATTTCCTGCCCCCCATGAGCCGGTGGTATGTTCCGCCGACGCCGCCATAGTCCTGGTGGTGGGAATCACTGCCCTGGGGCGTAAGTTGAATGAAAGCAGCTGCCAGCGTTGGGAATTGCTGTGTGAGTATAACGGAGTGGAAGAGGGTGCAAGGATCACGCCGGAATTGGTGGCCGCTGCCCTCTACCATCCCGAGGGTTACGGGAGATTCTTGGGCAAAAATCGAGTTATCCCTCTGCTCAACCAGGTGGAAAATCGGGAGCAGGAGGATGCGGCTTGGATGCTGGCCCGGCTTTTGCTGTCCAGCAACAATGTGGATAGGATAGTAGTGGGTGCCGTCAGGTCGGAACGTATTGTCGGGACGGTAATCCAGCGGGAGGGAAGATAGATGAAGCATGGAAAAGTAATCTTGCTATTGGTAGCCATCATTTTGGTGGCGGTGTTGCCGGGAACAGCCCGGGCAGCGGATATAGAAATGGATATGCAACTAAATTTTGATGGGCGCAATTTGCACCACAGCAGTTGGAATCGACTGGAGGTGCAGGTGGACAACGGTGGCGGTGAGGATTTTCAAGGCCGCCTGGTGGTGGAAATTGGCGGCCAGTATACCCAGGAGGTTTTTGTCCAGGCCGGTAAGCAGGCCACAGCGGTGTTTTTCTTGCCCCCCACCAATGCGGAAGGGATTTGGGACGACACTGGTGCCATAAGGGTTGTGCTGGAAGATACCCGGGGGCGAACCGTGGCCAACAAAAGGAAAAATGTCGCCAAGGGAAGCAATATCGCTTACGCCGCGGTGCTGGGTGGGGATGCCACCAATTTTGCCCGGGTGGCCAATGTCACCAGCTTGCAGGTGAAGCAAATCGAGCCCCAGCATTTGGACAATCCTTTCTTTGCGGACAGCATTCGGGCCATCATCGTCAGCAACCCCGGCGATATCAATTTGGACGCAGAACAACAGGCCAATTTGCGCCTGTGGTTGGAAAAGGGCGGCGTGCTCATTGTGGGTGGCGGCAGTGCTTGGCAACAGAATGCGGCCTTGGTGCCGACGGATTTGTTGCCCTTCCAGCCCCACGGAATCACTACAGTTGCGGCCCAGGAATTAGCAGGCTTTGATTTGCCGGCAATGTCCCAAGATGAGTATACTCTCGCGGTGGGTGAGGAGCGGGGAGAAATCCTGGCTGGAACCAATGCTACCTCTCTCTTGGTCAGAAAGTCTGTGGGCAGAGGTGCGGTGTTGTGGACGGCTTTGGATCTAGAGGCCGCCCCTTTGGAAAACCAGGCCAACAATGAGGCCTTTTGGGAGAAATTATTTTCCCTCCAGCCAGTGTTGCAATCATCCGGGATGCAACATCCCAGTTTCATCCATCGCCTTACCGGACTGAATCAGATTTTCCACACCATCTCCCAGGATAAGCTGGGCACAGCCCTGTCACCGCTGCGGATTTTGCTGCTGCTCCTGGCGTATATTGTTTTGGCAGGGCCAGTCAACTGGCTGGTGCTGAAGAAAGTTGACCGGCGGGAATGGGCCTGGCTCACCATCCCGGTGCTGGCCCTGCTCTTTACCAGTGGGACCTTTGCCGTGGGGAGAATTGGCCGCGGTGGCCAAGAGGTGCTCTACTACCTGAACATGGTGGATGTACACAGTGAGGACTTGGCGGAGGTGCGCAGTTATAGCGGTGTATTTGTCCCCCGCCGGGGCGAGATTTCCCTCACTGCTCCGGGGGTCCTGGCCCCAACCAGCGGCGGGATCGTATCCGGCGGGCAACAAAACCAATTGACTGTTCCTAATCCGCCCCTGTGGTCCACCCAGCGCTTTTACATGGAGGACCATCAGCACTTGTCCGGGAACTTCGCAGTGAAGATTCAGCCTCAAAGCGGAGGAAATACCCTCCAGGTTGAGGTTACCAATAACAGCGGCTACGATCTCTTTGATACTTATCTGAGCATGGGCAAAAGATGGTACCGCCTGGAGGCCTTGGCGGCGGGGGAAACCAAGTCTTCTTCTCTCAGGGCCGCCCAGAGCGGCCTGGATACCCATGCAGTTTTGCGTCGCTATTCTACAAACCCCGTTTGGCATGATATGACTCCGTTGCTTCCCGACGCCCCCTTGGCCTTCGTCGGTTTTGGGGAGGATGAACTGGTGGTGGTGGAAGGAGAGCGGAAGAGCGTCAGTTTGAATATTTGGTCCCAGGTCCTGGAACAAGACAGTGTCAATTATGGCCGGGGCCGGGTGGATATAGCCCCGGGAGTGTTGATCCCTGAGGTGGTGGGTGATGTCGATGAGCACTGGGGAGAGGAATACCATTTTTATAACCCGGGTAGCTTTGAATTGGTGTTTTCCCTCCCCCGGGATTTGGACCCCAGTCAAGGGGAATACGTGTTAAATCTCGGTGAAATCAGAGGAAAGCTTGGCGGGACGGTGGAAGTATATAATTACAGCCAGGGGGAATGGCAGGAGCTTGGCGGCCTACACTTACAAGAAACAGAGCTTGTCAATCCCGCAGAGTTGGTGCGAGATGGTAAGCTGCGGGTGCGGGTAAACCACGATGGCGATGTGTTCATATACCAATCGCTGCTCCATATTAGTGTGAAAGGGGGTTGGATTGGTGATTGAGGTCAAGAATTTAACAAAACAATACGGAAAATTTACTGCAGTGCGAGATATTAGTTTTGAGGTGGAAGAGGGTAGCATCTTCGGCTTTGTCGGCCCCAACGGTGCCGGCAAGACCACCACCCTGCGGATATTGGCCACTCTCTTGGCCCCCACCAGCGGCGAGATAAATATTGCCGGCCAGCCTATTGCCCAAAATTTGCGTCGCACCAGGCAGGTGTTTGGCTATATGCCAGATTTCTTTGGTGTCTATGATGACCTTCGGGTCAATGAATACCTGGAATTTTACGGAGAAGTTTCCGGACGCAGCATCGCCCAGGCGCGCAAGGACATTCCCAGTCTCTTGGA
>Ga0209075_1002493_pt1 | contig 16184 bp, 7 predicted proteins | sample Stecom2011_FD_187523 | JGI IMG/M metagenome (GOLD analysis project Ga0209075, IMG submission 187523) | Agricultural soil microbial communities from Utah to study Nitrogen management - Steer compost 2011 (SPAdes) (version 2) | ecosystem: Environmental > Terrestrial > Soil > Agricultural land...
CCAATCAACTTTACAGAAACACCTGGAAATACTCCTGTTAATCACACCATTCAGTTGAGGGTGAATAGCGCTTGTGGAGTTCAAACAACAGAAACAATTGTTATTGTCCACCGACCTACCGAAGCACAAATGACAGTTTCGTCAAATGAAGTTTGTTTGGGAGAAAGCATTACTGCTTCACAAACATCACTTGGGGAAAACTTAACCTACGAATGGGATTTTGGAGACGGGAGTACAAGTACAACTGCTGGGCCACACACCATTAATTATGCAGCACCAGGAACTTATGATATTCGATTAATTGCAAAAGGATATTGTGGAAATGATACGATAACAGAAACCGTTACTGTTCATCCACTCACCGTTGCAGACATGATTCCACTCGACCCAATAGAAGGATGTTCTCCAATGGATATCTCGTTTCAAAACAATTCAACAGGGGCAAACTTGACCTACGAATGGCGTTTAGATGGAACATTAATCGGTAGCAGCACAGATATTGGACCAATCAACTTTACAGAAACACCTGGAAATGCTCCTGTTAATCATACCATTCAGTTGAGGGTAAATAGCGCTTGTGGAGTCCAAACAACAGAAACTATAGTTATTGTCCACCGACCTACAGAAGCACAAATGTCAGTTTCACCAACAGAAGTTTGTTTAGGAGAAAGTTTTACTGCTACACAAACATCACTTGGGGAAAACTTAACCTACGAATGGGATTTTGGAGATGGAAGTACAAGCACAACTGCTGGTCCACATACTATTGATTATTCAGCTGCGGGAACTTATGACATTCAACTTGTAGCTTTGGGTTATTGTGGAAATGACACCGTGAGAACTTCAGTTACTGTTCATCCTTTTCCTATTGCTGATTTCAGCCCAGACTTACCAAATGGATGTGAGGATTTAGAAATGACTTTTACAAACAACTCAACTCCTACTGCTCTTCAAAGCTGGAACTTTGGTCCAAATGCATCTCCAGCAATCAGTACGAATTTTGATCCCGGAACAATCAACTTTCCAGATGCTGGAATTGAAGAAATTGTTTTAATTGTTGAGGAAAATGGATGTGTAAGTAGCGATACAAATTACATTGAGGTTTTTCCATTACCCGTACTTGATTTCACCCTTGTTCCTGATGAAGGCTGTTCAGATTTAGAAGTGCAAATCAACAATACTTCTGTTGATAATGGAGGAGAAACTTTTACATGGAACCTAGGAAATGGAAACACATTCACAGGTTATTCACCGTTAGACCAAACATATATTGCAATTAATAATGATAGTATTTATGATATTCAGCTTATTGTAACAAGTGGAGTGGGTTGTGAAGATTCTTTAACCCGTCAGCTTATCGTTCATCCTGTTCCGGTCGCAGATTTTGACTTTGATTTGAATCCAATTTGTCAGAACACTGATGCTGTATTCATTAATAATTCGACAGTTGGAATGGCTTACGAATGGGATTTTGGAGATGGAAACACTTCAAATGCTTTTAATCCAACACATCAATATGCTAATGATGGCACTTACACTGTTCGATTAGTTGTGAACTCCCCTTTCACCTGTTCAGATACAATTTTTAAAGATATTCTTGTCCACCCGACTGCTGTTCCATTATTTTCAGCAACTACAGCTTGTTTTGGATATGAAACAGCGTTTACTGATCAATCAACTGGGAATGTTGCAAGTTGGAATTGGACCTTTGGAGACGGAGGTACTTCTACAGACCAGAATCCATCACACCTTTATCCAAGTGCAGGGAATTATAGTGCAGACTTAAGTGTTACAACTAACTTTGGTTGCGTTACAAATTTAACATTGCCTGTAGCTGTAAATGAAATTCCAGTAGCTGACTTTTCAAGTGTAAATTTCTGCCACGGAGATGCAACAGCCTTCACTAACCTTACAAGCGGAGCTACAATTGGTGTAGAATGGGATTTTGCTGATGGTTCGGCACTAAACACAATGAATAATCCAAGTCACACTTATACCACGGTGGGAGATTTCGACGTACGACTGGTTGCTTTTGGCGGAAGCGGATGTTCTGATACAATTATACAAACAGTGACCATTAACCCAGTACCAACAGCTGATTTTTCTTATCTAACTGTTTGTGCTGAAGATACCACCTTCTTTACAGATATTTCAGGTGGGAATCCAGATAATTACGCTTGGGATTTTGGAAATGGTACTTTTGACAATACCAACAATCCAAATCCAGAAATTGTATATCTCAATGATGGAACATATACTGTTTCATTAACTGTTGATTATACAGCAACAGGTTGTAGCAACAGCATTTCTTACAATGTAGATGCACACCCAAGAACAACTCCTCAATTTACTGCAACAACAGCATGTTTTGAGACAGAAACAGCCTTTACAGACGCTTCTTTAAACAACCCTGTGCTTTGGGAATGGGATTTTGGTGATGCATCTCCACTAAACACGGCTCAAAACCCAACACACCTTTATACTGCTCCAGGAACTTATAACGTAGAGCTTGTAACGGAAAACATCTTTGGATGTTCAGATACAATCATTCAAAGTATTGTTGTTAATGTACTTCCAACAGCAGGATTTGATTTCGATACAGTTTGTTTAAATGCAGCAACAAGTTTTACAGATCTTTCAACTGACGCAATTACATGGGAATATAGCTTTGGAGATGGAAACATCGCAAATACCAACAGTCCAAACCACGTTTTTTTAAATGACGGAAACCATATTGTTCAACAAGTCGTGACCAACATTTTAGGATGTACTGATACAATTATAGAAACCATTATTGTTCGTCCCAATCCAACCGCAATATTTAGTACAGACATTGCGTGTTTCTCTTATCCAACAACTTTTACGAATAATTCTATCGATGCCGTAGCTTCACAATGGATATTTGATGATTTAGGAGTAACAAATAATACAAATTCACCAACTTATATTTATTCAGTTGACGGTACATTTAATCCAGAATTAGTAGTTGAAAATATTTATGGTTGTACAGATACAATTACTGAAAGTGCACTTGTACTTCCTCAGCCAGTCGCAGACTTCAGCAACACAACCGTTTGTGCAAGAGATGTGGTTTCATTTACCAATACTTCATTAGGAACACCAACACGCTATGAATGGACTTTTGATGACGGAAGTGGAACATTTACAACTGAAGATGTTACCCATACTTTTACAAACGGAGGAATTTATGATGTTACGTTAATCGTCGAAAATGCTGCTGGATGTTCTGATACTTTAATTGAACCCATTGAAGTTTATACCGTTCCCAACGTAAGCTTTAGTGCAGATACTGTTTGTTTGTTTAACATCACTCACTTTACTGATTTATCAAATGACCTTACTCCAATTTCTACATGGGATTGGGATTTCGGTGATGGAAACACATCTCCAGATCAAAATCCGACCTATATTTATCAAAACAGTGGTGTATTTGATGTGTTTTTAACCGTAACAAACATTAATGGTTGTGACTCAACCTTCTCAGATCAAGTATTAGTTTCTCTGGTGCCTCAAGCAGATTTCGATTTTGTTTCAGATTGCTTTGGCGCTCCAACAATATTTACAGATTTATCGACAAACAATCCTGGAATTTACCTTTGGGATTTCGGTGATGGAACAACTTTAAATGGCGGTCCAAACGAGCAACACACTTATACAAGCCCTGGAATCTACATTGTCGAACTTCAAGTTTTAGGAAGCGATAGTGTTTGTAGTGATTCAAAAATCAAAGTGGTAAGCGTCGCTGATGGAGCACAGGCAGACTTCTTAATTCCTGCACAAGTTTGCGTGAATGATGTATTCAATTTTTACGACAATAGTTCTGCATCTATTGGTACAATCGTTTCATACGAATGGACAATGAGTGATGGAACAATCTACAACACTGCAAATGGAACACATACTTTCAATGCTCCTGGAGTACATCAGGTAACAGTAAACATTACCACTTCAGATGGATGTCAGGCAACACACACCGAAAGTATAGAAGTGCTACCTTCTACAACAGCAGATTTTGAATGGGGCAGCACTTGTTCGAATACTGTAACACAATTCACCAATACTTCAACTGGAGGAACAACAAATTGGTTTTGGAATTTCGGAGATGGTACAACATCACAAACACAGTTCCCGACCCATGTTTATACAGCAGAAGGTGATTACTCAGTAATGTTAATTGTACAGAATCTTTCAGGATGTGCAGATACAATTATCCAAACAGTAACAATTGATCCTTCTCCTGTCATCAATTTTACAAACGACGAGGTGTGTTTTGGTGATTTAACCACATTTACAAATCAAACAACGATTACATCTGGAAATGTAAACACTTATGAATGGATATTTGGAAACAATGAAGGAAATTCATCACAGGTAGATCCACAATATGAGTTTACTACTTATGCTCAAAACCATCTGGTAACTTTAATTGCGACTTCTGATAAAGGATGTACAGACACAATTACAAAACCCGTAAACCTTCTTCCAATTGTTGATTTCAACATTGATTTAGGTGATCAATTTGGATGTGCGCCAATAACAGTTTTCTTCGACAATCAAAGTGAAATCAATGGAGCTACAATTCTAAATTACTTGTGGGACTTTGGAGATGGGAATACTTCTTTCCAACAAAGTCCAACACATACTTTCTTAGAAGAAGGAAGTTATCCAGTGAGTCTGACTGTCTTTACTTCAACAGATTGTCAAATCATAGCAACTGACGGTTTAAACCTAGAAGTTTTTCCTTCACCAGTAGCGGCTTTTGACGTTAATCCTCCGATTACTTCTGTCAGCGAGGCTTTTATTAAAATCACTGATGAGTCGCAAGGAGCTTCATTTTGGGAGTATGATTTAGGAAATGGGAATTACAGCAACTCAGCAAACTTGAGTCATAATTTTAATGAAGTTGGATCTTACTTTATCACACAATTCGTTCAAAACGAATATGGTTGTACAGATAGTACACAGCGTGCTATTGAGATTCAAGAAGACTTTACTTTATATGTACCCAACGCCTTTACACCGGATGATGGAAACAAAACAAACGATTATTTTACTTGGGAGGTTTCAGGCTTTGACACTTTTGAAATGCGTGTATTCAATCGCTGGGGAGAACTTATATTTGAAACAAAAGATCCTGATGGTCAATGGGACGGAAGGCACAATGATCAGAAAATTCGAGATGGTGTTTATGTTTGGCAAGTAAAAGCAATGGATCTTAATGGGGATGAACGCATCATAACAGGGCATGTGAGTGCCTTAAAATAAAAACTGAACAAAACATTAATTATCAATAACATAAAGAAAACGCTATCTACAAACCTTTAATATGTAAGCATTGTTACAGTTAAAAGGTGTTTTAAATTAGTATATTGCGTTCGTAAAAATATGACTATGAAATTTAAAACAATTCTATTTTTGGCCTTAATTTGTGGGTATTCATCTACATACGCTCAAAAAATTGTGAGAAGCAGTTTCAACGCATTTGGAAATGTTGTTGAAAATGACGGACTCAAATTATCTCAAACAGCAGGTCAATCGAGTAATCATTCTGTTTTTCTTTCCACCTCTAATGGAATAGAACTTCGCCAAGGTTTTCAGCAAGTCAATAACAATGTTGTTCGCGCTAAAGGAAAAGGCTTACAATTCACTGTATTTCCAAATCCAAACAACGGTACTTTTTCAGTCACTTTCAATGAAAGAATTGATGGAGAGCTGAATTATCGCTTAGTTGACAATCAAGGTCGCATATACAAAGACGATAAGATGACGGCCAACGGAACAAATCATTTTAATTTCACACTTCCATCTGGAAGCTATATTCTTCAATTAAATACTCCTGAAGGAAAATCAGGTATTGCAAAAATTATAATTCTACCATAAGTTATGAAAAAACTAATTGTATTTGTTGCCCTTGCTTTCAGTAGCATGACCATGGCACAAAGCTTCGGATTGAGTACAATCAATCTAGTCGGCGGAAAACAGTTTTCTACTTTCGCTTTTAAAAATTCAAATGACGAAAAGGATAAAACCTTAAAGTATCAAATGTATAATGCCTTTGGTGTGAATGCCGCTTTTAAAGGAGGTCGTCACATACTTCGTCCAGAGCTCATGCTTCGTCAGGCTGGTGCAAGAACAACTTTCAATGATGTTCAAATCAACTGGAAAATGAATTATGCCAATCTAAATGTAGCTTACCTCTATTCTATTTTAGAAGGTAGAACATTTTCAATTCAACCAGGAGTTGCAATCAGTGCTGGCTACATGTTAAATGGTGAACAAGAAATTGGACAAACACGATTAGACATCATCGAAGAAGAATCAATGACACGTTTTGAAGTAGGTGCAATCGGGATGTTAAATGCAACTGCCCAAATTACACCTTCATTTTCTATTGGACTCGAGTACCGCTTTGGGATTGGGTTAAACCATGTTGAAAATGATATCAACGAACAAATTACAAGAAATTTATACCACGGTGCTATGCTTAACCTTGGTTTTTCGCTAAACACATTAAATAAACCTCGTATATAATGAAAAAACTAATTTTAACAGGAATCGCAGCTTTTTGTTTTGCTACTATGACTTTGGCACAAGCGCCACCGCAAGGAGTAAATTATCAAGCAGTTGCATATGATACGAAAAGTTCAGAAATTCCAGGGACAGATGTTTCTTCACTTCCACTTGCTAATCAAGCAATAAAAGTACGTTTTACGCTTATTAAAGATCAAGCCAATGGAAACGAAATATACAGTGAGGAGCACACAACGACTACTGATGAGAATGGCTTATTTAACCTAATCATCGGGAAAGGTTTCCAATTAAGTACAGGAGATTTTCCTTCAATTGATTGGGGAACAGGCTTGCACTTCTTGAAAGTTGAACTTGATGTTAGCGGAAGCTATAACACAATGGGAACACAACAATTATGGAGTGTCCCTTATGCTTTATACTCAGAGAAAGCTGGAAATGGTGTAGAACAAATTATTAATAACGGAGGAACATCCATTACTTTTAACTTAGAAAATGGAGATACCTATACGGTTCCATTAAACGGTTCAAACGGTGCAGATGGTGCAGACGGAATAAGCATTAATTGGTTAGGAAGTTTAACAACTGCTCCAGCTACTCCAGCACTAAACGATGGATACTACAACAGTACGGATGGAGTTTCTTACGTTTGGAACGGTACAGCTTGGCAAATTGTTGCTCAAGATGGAAATGATGGCGCTACTGGTATTCAGGGACCACAAGGACCGCAAGGACCAATTGGAAACACAGGACCGCAAGGAACTCCAGGCGCAAACGGAGTAGCTATTAACTGGTTAGGAACTTTCACAACTCCTCCAGCTACACCTGCTTTAAACGATGGATATTACAACAGTACAGACGGCGTTTCTTATGTATGGAATGGATCAGCTTGGAATATTGTTGCACTAGATGGTAACGATGGTGCTGTTGGTGCAGTAGGACCGCAAGGACCAATTGGAAACACTGGACCGCAAGGAACTCCAGGTGCAAATGGAGTAGCTATTAACTGGTTAGGAACTTTAACAACTGCTCCAGCTACACCTGCTTTAAACGATGGTTATTATAACAGTACAGACGGAGTGTCTTATGTATGGAATGGATCAGCTTGGAATATTGTTGCACAAGATGGTAACGATGGTGCTATTGGCGCAGTAGGTCCTCAAGGACCACAGGGACCAATAGGAAATACTGGCCCTGCAGGACCACAAGGAATTCAAGGTATACAAGGACCAGTTGGACCAGCAGGTGCTATAGGACCACAAGGAAACACAGGGCCACAAGGGCCAGTTGGTAGTAATGGTATTAACATGAATTGGTTAGGTTCATTCACCACTGCTCCAGCGTCTCCTACGCTAAACCAAGCTTACTATAACAGTACAGATGGTATTTCATACATTTGGAATGGCTCAGCTTGGCAAATTGTTGCACAAGACGGAGTTGGTGCAGGTGGACCACATAACACCTTAAACCAAGCCTACAATGAAGGTGGATCAGGCGCTGGTCGTATAATTACGGTAAATAATGGCCCTGTTGAAATCAACCACACATCAATGACTGGTGGAAATAAAGCTTTAGTGGTTACTACAAACCAAGCAGCCTCTTTTGGTATTGATGCTACAAACAGTGGAACAGGTGTTGGAATTAGAGCAATGAATACCAACGTAGCTAACAATTTCTCTGCTCTACAAGCGGAAACGAATAGTAACAACGCAACCAACTCAGCAATTATAGGATCAAACTCTGGTGCAGGATATGGGGTTGCAGGTCAAATTCCAGCTACAGCAACTGGTGCAGCAGCTATTTATGGAAACAACCTAAGAACAACTGGTGGATATGGTGTTGAAGGAATAGGATTCAATGGTGTTGTAGGATCGAGTAATTACCCACTAGGCTTTGGTCTTTATGGAATCAATACCGCAATTACAGGAGATGCAGTTGGTACGTACGGAAATGGGGTAACTGGAGTTTTTGGTGAAACAGTAATTGGAGACGGGTTTGGTGTTTTCGGAGAAAACAAAGGACTTACAGGCCTTGGAGTTGGTACTGTCGGAAAAGGATATGTTGGAATCTATGGTGAGACAACCGATCTAGTGACGGGAGCTGCAGGTTTATTTACTGGAAATGTTATTATTGATGGAGATGCGACGGCAGATGCTTTTTTAACCCCATCTGACAGACGTTTAAAATCTGATATCATTCCTATTGAAAATGCTTTGGATAAAATCATGCAACTGAAACCAAAACATTATACAATTAAAACGAAATCAGTACCCAATATGAAGAACGGGGAAGTAGTAATTAAAGAACGTCAAGAATACGGTGTTATCGCTCAAGAACTTGAATTAATTTTCCCTGGGATGATCAGTGAAAAAGCTTTCTTTAAAACTGCTGGAGACGACACGGTATATAAATCTGTAAATTACGTACAATTGATTCCTATTCTGGTTGAAGCACTTCAAGAATTAAAAGGAGAAGTTGATGCCAATAAATCGGAAATTGAACTTCTTAAATTAGAAATCGAAGCGCTAAAAAACAAATAGGTTTAACACCGAAATATAAATCATTCTAAAGAGGATGGCTCAATTGGGTCATCCTCTTTTTATATCCAAAAACTTATATTTTCACTCATTTTTTGTATACTTTCGAAATAATAATCCAAAAACAACATTGATAATGCAAGTACTTTTCATCGATACAGTTCACCCAATCTTAGAAGAACGTTTAACAGCAAAAGGAATGAATTGCATTGATGGAACCAAATGGACTTGGGAAGAATGTATCCAAGTGCTTCCTTTAATTGATGGGATTGTTATTCGTTCCAGATTTCCGATGGATGAAGATTTCCTTGGTCATGGTAAGAACTTAAAATTTATTCTTCGCAGTGGCGCTGGGATGGAAAACATAGACTTAAACTACACCGAAACAAACAATATTCAGTGTTTCAATGCACCTGAAGGAAATAGAAATGCCGTCGGAGAACATGCGCTTGGAATGTTGCTTTCACTGTTCAATCACCTTATAAAAGGCGATGCAGAAGTTCGCCAAGGCATTTGGGACAGAGAAGGAAACCGCGGAGTTGAACTCGATGGAAAAACGGTTGGAATTATCGGTTTTGGAAATAATGGAAGTGCCTTTGCGAAAAAACTAAGCGGATTCGATGTGAAAGTTTTGGCTTATGATAAATACAAAGAGAATTATGGAGGTCAATATGCCGAAGCAGTAGCAATGGAGAAGATCTTTAAAGAAGCGGATGTTATTTCTTTTCACATTCCACAAAATGAAGAAACGTTATTTTTAGGAGACCATAAATTTTTTGAATCATTTAAAAAACCAATTTATGTCATCAACCTAGCGAGAGGTAAAATTATTCGCACCAAAGCGCTTTTAAACGGCTTAAAATCTGGTCGAATATTAGGTGCTTGCCTTGATGTTCTTGAGTACGAGAGTTCCTCATTCGAAAAAACAATGTCTAGTGAAGAAAACCCAGAATTTAATGCCCTTTTAAAATCAGATAAAGTCATTTTCTCTCCACATGTTGGAGGTTGGTCAACGGAAAGCTATTTTAAATTGAGTGAAGTATTAGCTGATAAGGTGTTGGAGTTTTATAAATTAAGAAAAAAATCCAATTAATTATTGGTCCTTTCGTTAATCAAGTTGCTTTCGACGACCGGTTCAATCAACGGTGAGAAAAATCAGAGAATTTGATTCTAACATGAATTTTGAAAAAGAGATTCCTCGGCGTTTCAATTCTTTTCAGAATTCAGATTTTGTCCGAATGACGAGGAATCTATCCTTGGAAAAAAAGATTACTTATCCTCTTCATTCCGCATCACAATTCTCACTGTTTGTCGTGTCTTTTGCTCCATTAGAATTTCTCTATTTTTCGTTACACGATCAATTGTTTCTTGGTCATAATGACGAATTGTTACCAATTCTAGGTTGTCATTATACTTCACATCGTATTCATCTTTCAACAGGTCTATTAAGCGATTCAAACCAAAGTTATCGATGTCTAAACAGACAGAAAAACTCACCGCTGAGTTTTGCATCACATTAATATGTGCTCCAGAAAGTGCCAGTTTTTTAAAAATATCGCTCAAATTTTCTTCTACAACAAAGGAGAAATCTTTTGGGCAAATGGAGAGCAAAATTTGATTTATTTTAAAGATAAAAGAAGGTACTAAAGCATCGTTTTCTGTAGAAGATTGAATTATCGTGCCTTCTGCTTTTGGATCTAAAAAAGATTTAATGTAAAGCGGAATATTCTTATTTTGAAGAGGTTTTATCGTTTTCGGATGAATTACAGAAGCTCCATAATAAGCCAATTCAATTGCTTCTCTAAAGGAAATCCTATCTAGTTTCACCGTATTTTCAAACCATTTCGGATCAGCATTTAGCATTCCTGGAACATCTTTCCAAATCGTTACGCTTTCTGCATTTGTACAGTACGCAATAATTCCAGCGGAAAAATCAGACCCTTCTCTACCCAAAGTTGTTGTAAATCCTTCTTTGGTATGTCCTATAAAACCTTGAGTAATAGAAACACGACAACCAGGTTGGTTCAGTTTAAGATCCATTAATCCTTGCGTTTTATCCCAATCCACTTCTGCTTTTCGATAAGCATCATTAGTTCTAATAAATGTACGTGCATCTCTCCAACACACATCGTCACTGAAAGTAGATAAATAAGCCGCGATAATTTTTGAAGAAAGAACTTCTCCAAGTGATACTATTTGGTCGTATTGGAAATTATAATTCTCAACTAATCGTTCGTCTTTTCGGGCGATCAAATCTTCAAAAAGAACATCCACCTCTTGAAAAATAGGATTTGATTTATCCTCAAAGAGAGAATGCATGATTTCTAAATGGAATTGTTTTCTATCTTCAACCAAGTCACAGAAAACGTCAAAATCTTTATCGTAAAGCGACATGACGATACTCTCCATTGCATTAGTCGTTTTGCCCATAGCAGAAACAACGACAAATAATTCATCATTCACAAATCCATCTAAAATCGACTTAACATTTTTTACGGCGCTCGCAGTTTTTACAGAAGCACCACCAAATTTAAACACTTTCATTCCCTTAGATTTTCATTGCGAAAATAATCTTATTATATTAGAGCAATATAAGCTTCTGGAATATTTTTCGAATAAGAAAGAAATAAAATTAAAAATGAAAGACATCACGACAGGAAAACAATCAGAATTAATTCAATCTTTCGAAGGTTCAGAATTTGCTGAGTCTGTATTTTTACAATTGCATAAAGAATTTGCTAAGGTTGGAATCCTAATCGAATTTAATGCAGAGGATTTGGTGTCCTTCTCCGTTTTCAAAAAGAGGTTAGCAGAAGAAATTGAGGTGATTATGCGAGCATCACCCAACAGTATTAATCAGCTTTTATACCTCTCTGATCTGCCAGAAGAAACGGTTCATGCTGTTTTTAAAAACGAAATAGAACCCATCGAGACATTAGCTGAAATGCTCTTAATTCGCATTTCACAAAAAATATACTACCGGGAAAAATATAGATTAGGATTAATATAATTCTTATGGATGAAATAGAATCAAACAATTTCAATGAAATTACTGTTTAAACTGTAATATAATTGTAAATTTGTTCTTCCAGATAATGTTAAATAATGACATGGACAAAGTAACATATATAGGTAACGCAGACGTCAATGCAATTGACGAATTGTACAATTCGTACAAGAAAGACCCAAACAATGTAGATGAGGGTTGGGTAAAGTTTTTCGAGGGATTTGAATTCGCTCAAACCAACTATGAGGGGGGCAGCGGAGACATTCCAGAAAACTTTCAGAAAGAGTTCAAAGTGATTAACCTAATTGAAGGTTATCGCATGAGAGGGCATCTTTTCACACGCACTAACCCTGTGAGAGAAAGAAGAAAGTACGCCCCTAATCTCGACATTGAAAATTTCGACCTCTCGAAAAGTGATTTAGAGACTGTTTTTCAAGCAGGAACACGTGTTGGTATTGGACCAGCAACTTTAAAAGACATTATTTCTCATCTTGAAAGTGCATACTGTGAAAGTATAGGTCTGGAATTTCATTATATCCGAAACCCTAAGCGCAAGCAATGGTTTATGGATAAATTAGAGTTGGATAACCGTCCAAAATTCTCTAGTGATGATAAAAAAACCATATTTAGAAAGCTCAGTGAAGCAACTATTTTCGAGCAATTTTTGCAAAAGAAATATGTTGGTCAAAAACGTTTCTCAGTTGAAGGAGGTGAAGCTTTAATCTCCGGATTAGAGCAAATAGTTCGACGTGGAGCGGAACTTGATGTAGAGGAATTCGTAATAGGAATGGCCCATAGAGGTCGTTTAAACACCTTAGTGAATATCCTTGATAAAGATTTGAAACAGCTTTTTAAAGAAGTTGACGGAAAAGAATTTGACGATGATGACACTTTTGATGGTGACGTTAAATATCATTTAGGATTAACGAATAAAGTAGAAGTAGGAGGAAAAAAAGTACAATTAACTTTGTCTCCTAATCCTTCACACTTAGAAGCTGTAAGTCCAGTTGTTGAAGGAATTACAAGAGCTAAAATTGATGATTATTTAAAATCTGAGAAGAAGATTGTTCCAATTCTGATTCATGGAGATGCTGCTATTGCTGCTCAAGGAGTCGTATATGAGGTTATCCAAATGTCTGAATTGGAAGGATACAGAACTGGAGGAACAATTCATATTGTTGTAAATAATCAAGTTGGATTTACAACGAATTATAAAGATGGTCGTTCAAGTACTTATTGTACTGATATTGCAAAAACAACTTTGAGTCCTGTTTTCCACGTAAATGGAGACGATGTTGAAGCAGTTGCGCAGACATTCCTAATTGCTTTAGAGTACAGACAAGCTTTTAACAAAGACATTTATATAGATTTACTTTCATACAGAAAATATGGTCATAACGAAGGTGATGAGCCTAAGTTTACACAACCAACACTTTATGAAAAGATAGCAAAACACCCTAACCCAAGAGAGATTTATAAATCTCAACTTATCAAGGAAGGCGTTATAGATGAAGCATATGATGAAGCTTTAAGAAATGAACTTGAAGAAAAATTAGATGCAAATTTTGAAGCTGCTAAGAAAGAAGACAAAGTTACTGTCACAAACTTCTTGGATGATCTTTGGAAAGGTTATGATTATGCTACAGCAGAAGATTTCGACAAAATTACCGACACAAAGTTTCCAAAGAAGAGACTAATCGAACTTGGTAATAAACTAGCAACACTGCCAGAAGGGAAAAAGATATTTAGAAAGGTTAAAAAGCTTTTTAATGATAGAATCCAAATGGTGAAAGATGATAAACTAGATTGGGGAATGGCAGAAATGCTTGCCTATGCTACTTTATTGGTTGAAGGGCATCCAGTTCGTGTTTCTGGTCAGGATGTTGAGCGGGGGACTTTCTCTCACCGTCATGCTGTAGTAATTACAGAGGATAATGAAGAGGAAATTATCACTTTGAACCTTTTGGAAGATAAGCAAGCAGAAATGACAATTTATAACTCTTTACTTTCAGAATATGGAGTATTGGGATACGAATATGGTTATTCAATTGCACAACCGAATGGACTTACGATTTGGGAAGCTCAGTTTGGAGACTTTATGAATGGTGCTCAAATTATGATTGACCAATTTATAACGGCTGGTGAGGACAAATGGAATGTTCAATCTGGATTGGTAATGTTATTACCTCATGGTTATGAAGGACAAGGAGCAGAACACTCTTCTGCTAGATTAGAACGTTATCTACAGAGTTGTGGTGATTTGAACATACAAGTGATCAATCCAACGACACCTGCAAATAACTATCATGCTTTACGTAGACAGTTAAAGCGTAACTTTAGAAAGCCTTTAATCGTATTTTCTCCGAAAATGTTGTTGCGTTATCCAAAAGCGGTTTCTACAATTGACGACTTGGCTACTGGAAGTTTCCAAGAAGTAATTGATGACCCGAGAAACATTCATAACAAGGCAACAAATGTTGTTTTATGTTCTGGTAAAGCATATTACGACTTTCTAGAAGAAGCTGAAAAGCGTGGAGTTGAAGATATGGCTTTTGTTCGAGTAGAACAGCTTTATCCATTACCACAAAAGCAAATTGATGATATATTAGCAAAGTATAAAAAGGCTGAGAACATTATTTGGGGTCAAGAGGAGCCAGAAAACATGGGAGCATGGGTTTATATGGCTATGAACATGAGACACATTGACTTAAAATGTGTAGCGCGTAGAGCTTCTGCAGCACCAGCAGCTGGAGCAAAAGAGATCCATTTAAGAAGACTCAAAAAGTTATACGAAAACTTATTTCAATATGTAGCAGTAGCTGCTAAATAAATTAAAAAGAACAGATGTCAGTTATAGAAATGAAGGTACCAAGCCCAGGAGAATCGATTTCAGAAGTTGAAATCGCTGAGTGGCTTGTCTCTAATGGAGATTATGTAGAAAAAGATCAAGCAATAGCAGAAGTAGATTCTGATAAAGCAACATTGGAATTGCCAGCGGAAGCGGCAGGGACTATTACCCTAAAAGCGGAAGAAGGTGAAGTTGTTGCTGTTGGTCAAGTGGTTTGTTTAATTGATACTTCTGCTGTGGCTCCAGAGAAAAAGGAGACGCCTAAAGAAGATAAAAAAGCAGAACCTGTTAAAGAAGTTAAAGAAGAAAAGAAAGAAACAAAAAAAGTAGAAGCTCCAGCTGCAGATTCGAAAGATTCTTATGCAAAGGGAACGGCTTCTCCGGCTGCTTCAAAAATAATGAAGGAGAACAGTATTTCTTCTAAACAAATAGCCGGAACAGGAAAAGATGGTCGCATTACAAAACAAGATGTTGTTGATGCAATGTCGACTGGTTTTGATGCAACTTCTACCTCAGGTTGGGGTGGAACGCGTGACAAAACTCCAGAAAGAATGTCTATGCTTCGCCGTAAGGTTGCTGAACGTTTAGTCGCAGTAAAAAGTGAAACAGCAATGTTGACGACTTTTAACGAAGTAGACATGAAGCCAATTATGGACTTGAGAAACAAGTACAAGAAAGCATTCTCTGATCACCATGATGTGAATTTAGGATTTATGTCCTTCTTTACGAAAGCAATTACTGAAGCGTTGCATTTATTCCCATCTGTGAATGCTCAAATTGACGGACAAGAAATGATTATGCACAATTATGCCGACATCGGAATTGCTGTTTCTTCTCCTAGAGGATTAATGGTTCCTGTTATTCGTAACGCAGAGGTTATGTCGCTTGCAGAAATAGAAGCAGATATCAAAAGATTAGCGATTAAAGCACGTGATGGTAAAATTACTCCAGACGAAATGACGGGTGGTACATTTACAATCACCAATGGAGGTGTTTTCGGATCAATGATGTCCACACCAATTATCAACCCACCACAATCTGCTATCCTTGGAATGCACAATATTATTGAGCGTCCTGTAGCAATTAACGGAAAAGTTGAAATTCGCCCGATGATGTATTTAGCGCTTTCTTATGACCACCGAATCATCGATGGTAAAGAGTCTGTAAGCTTCCTTGTGAAAGTAATAGAGATGCTAGAAAATCCGGAAAGAATGATATTTGGAGGGAAGGATCCTTACGAAAT
>Ga0209075_1002494_pt1 | contig 16179 bp, 14 predicted proteins | sample Stecom2011_FD_187523 | JGI IMG/M metagenome (GOLD analysis project Ga0209075, IMG submission 187523) | Agricultural soil microbial communities from Utah to study Nitrogen management - Steer compost 2011 (SPAdes) (version 2) | ecosystem: Environmental > Terrestrial > Soil > Agricultural land...
TCACGATGCTCAACTGTTGTTGAGGTTTGCTTCGGCAGATTGAAAACTTGGTCTGGTAGTTCAGTTGGTTAGAATACCTGCCTGTCACGCAGGGGGTCGCGAGTTCGAGTCTCGTCCAGACCGCTTATTCCCACGAAAGTGGGAATCTCTCTTAACTTAGAGAGATTAAAGAAGTTGTGTAGAGTCACTTAAAGGTGGCTTGTGGTTTGAGCCCGATAGCTATCGGGAAGACCAATGAGAAGCTTTTCCACACGGAGAGGCTTTTTTTGTTTAAACACAATAATGATGCGTAGATGGCATATTTGAGGTACCCACTGAGGTACCCAAAAAATTCTCGAGGTACCCACTTTTCATAAATCTTCAAAAATGAAAAGTAATACATTATCAATTTTATTCGTAATTCAAAAAGCTAAACAAAACAAACGAGGCAAATGTCCAATTATTTGCAGAATCACCTATAATAAAATACGTAAAGTATTCTCTACAGGTTTATTCATAGAACCACACTTATGGAATAGCAAAAATCAAGAAGCAAAGATTTCTAGTGAAAGTGATTTTATCAATGATAGCCTAACAATAATTTTACAAAATATTAGAAACTCCTATTTAAAACTAAAAATAAAAGGAGAGCAGTTTTCTGCTGATGATATCCTTCTAGAATACAAAGGTGAAACTATTCAAAAAGAAAAGGGCGTAATGGAAGTATATAACATACACTCCAAACGATTAAAAAAACTAGTGGGTTGTGATATCAAACAAGTCACATACAGTAAATACTTAGAATCAGGTACCCACTTGAAAAATTTTATTATATGGAAGTATAAAACTAAAGACCTCAAAATATCAACTCTTAAATCAAACTTTTTATCTGAATTTGAATACTACCTCAAAACTGAGAAAAACCTCCAGCAAAGCACAATTAACAAAGCTATTCAACGATTCAGACGCGTTGTAAGATACGCTATTTCAGAGGACTATATTTTAAAAGATCCATTTGCACTTCATAAACCTACAACCATTAAAAAGGAAGTGGTATACCTAACTTATAAAGAGTTAAAAAAACTTGAAGATTATCAATTCTCTAGTGAAAAATTATGTGTTATTCGAGACCAGTTTATCTTCTGCTGTTACTCTGGACTAGGTTTTAAAGAAATGTCAAATTTAAAAAAAGAGAATATTGTTGAGGGATTTGACAAAAAGCCTTGGATTGAAGTACATCGTGAAAAAACAAGCCGTATTTATAAAGTCCCAGTACTTGAAAAAGCATCTGTTATAATGAATAGTTTTAAAAACTCAGATGATGAATATATTTTTCCAAAATCCCAGAACGCTGTATTTAACAGGTATTTAAAAGAGATTGCAGCTATAACTGGAATTAAGAAGAGACTTACTCACCACATTGCTAGGAAGACTTTTGCTACTACTATTCTATTATATAACGACGTACCAATGGATATTGTAAGTAAGTTATTAGGTCACTCAAAAATTCAAACTACTCAGGAACACTATGGGCACATATTGGATAAGAAAATAAGCGAAGTAATGAATAAGCTATCAGATAGACTCTAAAATAAATTCCCATTTATAAAGCTCCGAAGCTGAAGTTTGAGATTTTTTAAAATAATCTACAAAACTTTTCTTTTGGAGCTTTTTCCTATTTATCTGTAATTTAAAAAGGTAATGGCTATGTTATGTTCATTATAGGTTTTATATGTGTCATTCTAGCGATATACAACTTTGTTAGTGGTGGAATTAAATTTCTGAATTATATCATCTACCATCCAATAGAGTTAGTAATTTTTCTAATGTTAATTGGCTTTCTTGGCTATTTATTTATGAAAAAATAATTTTTTTCCAAAAATTTTATAACTTTTTCTTCACGTGATTGTTAGGTAATCTAAAAGTCACCCCCCACTCTTTTTTAACCTTGCGGGATACCCCCGTGGTAACTAATTATTAATCTTAAAATTACAGAAACTATGGTTACAATTGTAGATTACAAAAATTACGAACGAGAAGATGGGAAAAAGTTCAACATCTTGGTAGTTCAAGGAGGGGTTGAGGCAGTAAAAAGCCAGTCAACAGGAAAAACTTATTTAACAGCTCGCAAGGCTAGAGTTAGCTCAACATTTGATGAGGTTACTTGTAAAATGTTAATTGGAACACAACTTCCAGGGGAAGTTAGAAAAGTCCAAACAGATCCTTACGAATATACTTCTGAGGACACTGGAGAAATTATTTCACTCTCACATCGCTATGAGTATGTGGATACAGATGGAGAAATTGTCAATGACAATATAATAGAATCAGAACTAGTGGTGTAGTTATTACTAGATTGTAAACAAGCAAAAGGAGCTTCCAGAAATGGAGGCTCTTTTTTTTTGAATTATTTCAACAAATAAAAGTAAGTATAATACATAAAAAATAAGATTATGAAACTAAAGCAAGCACAACGTCATCAAGTTAAACTTAGAATAGGTTTGAGCGGACCAAGTGGATATGGCAAAAGTTATAGCTCATTACTATTGGCGTATGGAATTACTAATGATTGGTCTAAAATCGCCATAATAGACACTGAAAATAACAGTGCAAGCCTATACTCTCATTTAGGAGAATTTAATGTTTTAACACTAGATGAACCTTTTAACCCTGAAAGGTATATACAAGCCATAAAAGTCTGTGAAGAAGCTTCTATAGAAGTTATAATTATAGACAGCATCACACATGAGTGGAATGGAAAAGGCGGATGCCTACAAATTCACGAGAGTCTTGGTGGAAGATTTCAAGATTGGAGTAAAGTTAGCCCACGCCATCAAGCATTTATTGATGCTATTCTACATTCCTCTGCTCATATAATTACAACTACACGTAGAAAAGTAGATTATTCTCTTGATAGTGATATGAACGGAAGAACTAAGGTTGTTAAACATGGAACTAAAGAAATTACGCGTGAAGGGTACGAGTATGAACTTACTGTAAACTTTGAACTTATAAATGACAAGCATCTTGCAAGAGCTTCTAAAGATAGAACAGGTCTTTTTATGGATAAGCCTGAGTTTATAATAAATAAAGGAACAGGTAAAAAACTAATCCAATGGTGCAACGAAGGTATTTCTGTTGAATCAGCTGTTAAAGAGATTAACGACTGTACTACAATTGAAGGACTTCGTGAAATTTATAAAAAACACCCTAGCCTTCAAAAGGAAATTTATCCTATTATCATAAAAAAGAAAGATGAGATTGAAGCAAACTCTCAAGTTATATCAAAAGAAAATATCGTAGAACCTCAAAATATTAAATCAAATGGAATTAGTAATTAATCAAAATCCCGTAGCAATGATTCAGGATGAAGTTGATGAGATTAAAATCACTTCAAGAAATTTTATTGAAGCTAATACAGCTAAAGTCACGCTTAACCATCTGAAGAATGATTGTATTATTCCTGTATTCTCAAAGGATAACGAGAGCACTATAAGTCACTATCAGTTTATTGAAAAGACCATGGAGGTGGCTAAGTCTTTATTTCCTAATCAGAAAATTTCAACACCAGATATAAGGGTTAGTCATATAGTAAAAGGTCGAATTCCTTCTGCTATTGGGAAGCCTGCAAAGGAATTAATGGAACACGAGAAAACTATATACTATGAAAGAATGGCTTTTATTATAGAGATCCCAGAGCTAACACAACGAATCAATAATAACCTTTTAAAGCTTACAATAGGTGGTGTAAGGTCATACAGTCAAGAAAACCTCTATAGCAAAAAGTCATTGGAGAAATTCAAAGTTTTTATAGGGTTTAACAACCTAGTTTGCACCAACTTATGTATTAGCACTGATGGTTTTTCTAATAACATAAGGATTGGCTCCATTCTAGACCTTGAAGAGCAAGTATTCAATTTAGTATCTGGATATAACCAAGAAAAGCATATTGATATGATGAAGAACACAGCAAACTATAGTCTTAGTGAAGAGCAGTTTGCTCATCTGGTAGGAAAATTAAGAATGCTCACTTCAGCTCCTAAAAATGAATCAAATGTGAACTTTCCAATAGGTCTTACTGATAGCCAAGTGACTAGTGTAGTAAAGCAATATTACAACTGCCCTAATTTTAAACGAGAAACTGATGGCTCCATAAAATTATGGAATTTGTACCAAATTTTCTCAGAAGCAAATAAGTCAAGTTATATAGACAATAACTTGGAGCGTAATGTTAACGCATATCAACTTATAGATAATCTAGGAAATTCCTTATCCAGCAAGACCTACAATTGGTTCTTGCATACATAATATAATAGCTATTTCTGAAAACGATGGATAAAAATAAGATGGCAGAGCTCTTAAAATATAGTAACCCAAAAGAACTATATGTAGTGGATTGGAGAGGTTCTTTATTGTTGTTGATGTGCCCAATCAAGGCTCTTGTAAAGAATGACATTGGATTATTAAGGAAACAGGAGATTGTATATATAGATGAGGTTAAAGTAACCTTAGAATTAGTAACAGTTTTTATTGTTAAGCAGAAAGCCTATTTCTATTATCATTTTGAAATTGTATTAGATTAAAAAAGGTGTTATGCTGTATTTTGGATGAAAAGCTTTTGAGACGGTTTCACCCTAAAAAAACCACTGAAAATGAATTGAGCTTTAAATAGGGGTTGAAATAAACCCCTATTTTTATATCACAAATTTAACATTATTTATTTTTTTAATTCAAATAATTTGCGTATGTGAATTATTTTTTGTATGTTCGCAAGAATATTGTCATTATTAACAATAATAGATTTCAATTATTCAATAAAATTTTTATTGGCAGTAATGACTAATCAAGAACGATGGTTTAATACCATGGTAGAAGGAGTACAACGAAAAAAAGATAAAAAAATAAAAAAAGGTAAACCAAAAGAAAAATCCAATTACCAGAGATATCAAGCCATACTTTATTGTATGGCTTTTTTTATGGGTATAATATTCTAAACCTTCAATTATAAACTAAATACGCTATAAATGCGCTATTAATGTGCTATTTGAATATTAGGCACTTAGAATATATATGAAAATCACAATTAACGATGCTATTATGGGAAGCGGTAAAACCTATAAGGCAATACAACAAATGAAAAATACCAAAAACAATTTTATTTATGTAACACCTTTTTTGGATGAGGTAGACCGTGTAACATCGCAGGTAGAAAATGCATTTGCACCTGAAAGTTATTTTTATAAAGATTATTGTGGAGAGGTTGTAGCAGTCTCAAAAAGAAACGATTGTTTAAAAAAAGCTTCGAATAAACAAAATATTGTTACAACACATAGTCTATTTACAAGCTTGCACAAGTCAGATTATGAATTTTTCAAAAATTATGACCTAATCTTGGATGAGGTTATAAAGCCAATTCAATTAATAAATATGACAAGGGATGACTTAGAGATAGCTTTTAATTCTGGCACCCTAACTTTAAATGAAGAAACGCGTAATGTGACTTTTACGGGAGATGACTATCACGGTGAATATTATTCTCTATTAAAAAAATACTGTGAGACAGCAAATGTGACACTTGTAAATGACAATCAATTAGTTTGGTCGTACCCTGTTGAAATATTTAATGCCTTTAATTCAATAACTATTTTAACCTACCTCTTTGAAGGAAGTTTGCTCAGCAGTTATTTTAAATATAACGGAATTGAATACTCCATAAATAATGTTTCAGAAGAGGAAGAGAAACAAATAAAAAATAACGTGAAAAAGAATTTATTCGTCTACGCAGGAAATTGTAATAAATATGGAGATATGAAAAATGCATTTTGCGTTAACTGGATAAAAAGAAGAAAATCAAAAGAGTTAAAAAAAATTAAAAACAGCGTAGCTAACCTTCTATATAGAATATTCAAGACTAAGTCAGAAGAAACTGCCTTTACAACTTTTAAAGAGTTTAGTGGTAAGCTAAAAGGAAAGGGATATTCGCGCGTTTTCATTCCTGTTAATGAAAGAGCTACTAATAAATATAGTGACATAAAAACTATGATTTATTTAGCAAATAGATATATAAATCCTAATGAGATAGAATATTTCAGGTCAAAAGGGGTTGAAGTGGATCAGGATAAATGGGCTTTGGCAGAATTACTTCAGTGGATTTGGAGAGGTTCTATTCGAAAAAATGAACCGATGAATCTATATATTCCAAGTAAAAGAATGAGAGATTTATTATTTAGATGGTTAAATAATGAATACTAGAAGATTAATAGAAGAGGAAATACAGCTTCCTCATTTAAATTGCCATTGCTCTATTTATAAGGGTTTGCAAGGGGCGTTCGTAAAGGGAAGTAAAACAAAAAAATATTAAAAATGAAGAAAGATTATGATGCAAAACAAACAAACAAATTTTAAAATATACAAAGCAGAGAATATAAAAACCGGTGAAATATACATAGGCTCAACCACTTCAACGGTTGAAGCAAGACAGCGAGATCATTTGCAAAAAGCCAATACAGGGCAAGGGCACTGCTTCCAAGAAGCAATCAATACGTATGGTCCAGAAGTCTTTATTTGGGAGCAAATAGATACCGCAGAGAGTGTTAATGAGTTGGCTTCAAAAGAAAAACAATATATACTAGAGTATAACGCCAAAGAGCAAGGGTATAACCAAGACTCAGGTGGAGGGTTTAAAAAACTAGTATATCAATATGATTTAGAGGGTAAATTAATAAATACCTATAATGAACTACAAGATGCAGCTAATGCGGTTAATGCAGATAAGAAAAGCATAAGTGCAGCTTGTCTAGGAAAAATTAAAACGTGTAAAAAATACTATTGGAGTTATGATTTATTAGATGGATTTTCACCAATTCCTGATAATAGGCTGAAAGAAGTAAAACAGTTTGATTCCAATTCTGTTTTTATAAAGAAATATCAATCCATTGCTGAAGCATCTAAAAGTACAGGAGTTAATAAGTCTTGTATAGCAAAGTGTTGTAGAGGAGAGAGGAAATCTGCAGGAGGATATTATTGGAAGTTTAGTTAAATAAAAGAATTAATAAAGGAGGCAGCTGAAAGGTTGCCTCTTTTTATTTTGAAAGAAGCCTTTAATCCTTAAAAAGATTCTTATTTTTATCGTTCTCCCAAATTAGCAATCAAACAACAGAATGATATTCAACGAAGACTCAAGGGTTAAAATTCCCGCTATATTGCATTTGATGCAGTTAGGGTACACTTATCTTTCTCTGAAAGAGAGCAAATGGGATATTAATACTAATATATTCATCACAATCTTTAAAGAAAGAATTCAGAAGATAAATCCCACTCTTTCCAACAAAGAGATTCAGAAGGTGTACGATGATATATCAATATCATTAGAAAATCAAGATTTAGGGAGAGCCTTTTACAATAAGCTGATTGATCAATCTGGAGTGAAACTTATAGATTTCAAAAACTTTGATAATAATTCATTCCATATAGTTACAGAGTTGCCATATAAAAAAGATGATGAATCTTTTAGACCAGACATTACCCTACTAATTAATGGAATGCCATTAGTCTTTATAGAGGTAAAAAAACCTAATAATAGGGATGGAGTTAGAGATGAGCATAGGAGAATGCAAAGACGCTTTCAAAATAAGAAGTTTCAGAAATTCATCAACATAACACAGTTAATGGTGTTCTCAAATAATATGAAATATAACGATGAGGATACTCAGATGCTAGAAGGTGCTTTCTATAGTACAACTAACTATAAAAGACCTGTCTTCAATTATTTTAGAGAAGAAGAAAGTTTCAATCTATCTAATATCTTAAAACCACTTTCAGAAGAACAAGAAAACTATGTATTAAAAGACACGAATCTCTTAAGCATAAAAAATAGCCCTGAATTCCAGTCTAATAGAAATCCAAATACTCCAACAAACTCGATCTGTACTTCTTTGTTCCAGAGAGAACGTCTAAAGTTTATATTGCAGTATGCCTTTGCTTATGTAGAAGAAGAACTTGGCTTAGAAAAGCATATAATGCGTTATCCTCAGTTGTTTGCTACAAAAGCTATTGAGAATACTTTAGAAAAAGGAATTAAGAAAGGAATTATTTGGCACACACAAGGATCAGGTAAAACAGCATTAGCATTCTTTAATGTTAAACACCTAACGCATTACTTCCAAAGTAAAAACATTATTCCAAAGTTCTACTTTATAGTTGACCGATTGGATTTATTGGTTCAAGCCTCTAAAGAGTTTACAGCTCGTGGATTAATAGTACACAAAGTAGATTCTAAAGAAGAGTTTAGTAGAGATATAAAATCAACAAAAGTAATACACAATGATTCAGGCTTAGCCGAGATAACTGTTGTAAACATTCAGAAGTTTCAAGATGATCCAGACGTAATAAGGAACAATGACTACAATCTTAATGTTCAAAGAGTGTTTTTCTTAGATGAGGTTCATCGTAGCTACAATCCAAAAGGAAGCTTTTTAGCCAATTTAGAATTAGCAGATAAACAATCTATAAAAATTGGATTAACTGGCACACCATTACTAGGTTCTGAGTATAGTTCAAGATCACTATTTGGAGATTACATTCATAAATACTACTACAACCTATCCATAAAAGATGGGTACACATTAAGGCTAATTAGAGAGGAAATAGAAACTAGTTATAAACTAGCCTTAAAAGAAGCGCTAGAAAATATAAAAGTTTTAAAAGGAGATCTAGATAAGAAAAAACTTTACTCAGACCGTCGCTTTGTAGAGCCTATGCTTGATTATATAGTTGAAGACTTAGAACAGGGTAGGATATCTATGAATGACAATACAATTGGAGGAATGGTAGTCTGTGACTCATCAGACCAAGCTAAAAAAATGTTTAAGATTTTTGAAAATAAGTATGGAACTCGATCTACTATAGGTTATAGATTAGCAGCAGAAGGAAATGCTAGTTACGGTAGCAAGTTAAGAGAACAAGGTAAGGTTAATAAGGGGCAGGTAATACTACACGATATAGGCACAAAAAATGAGCGAAGAGATTGGGTGTCAGATTTTAAAGTTGGAAAATTAGACATACTGTTTGTCTACAATATGTTGCTAACAGGATTTGATGCTAAAAGATTAAAGAAGCTCTATATTGGTAGGAAAATTAAAGCACACAACCTATTACAAACACTTACTCGTGTAAACAGAACATATAAAGACCATAGATATGGATATGTAGTTGATTTTGCAGACATACAAAAAGAGTTTACTAAAACCAATCAAGACTACTTTAATGAGCTTCAGGGTGAATTAGGAGATGAATTACAGCACTATTCAAACCTGTTTAAGTCTGAAGAAGAAATTACACAAGAGATAGAAGAAATTAAAGACGTTCTCTTTAAATACAACACAGAGAATAGAGAGATTTTTAATAACCAAATTTCTGAAATTAATGACCTTAAAGAAATAAGAGAGGTCGCTAAGGTTCTAAACAATACAAAAGAACTCTATAACCTAATACGTCTGTCTGGAAACTTCCAGCTACTAGAGAAGTTAGACTTTAGGAAATTAAATGAACTATCACGAATTACCAATGCAAGATTATCTTTAATAAATACTAGAATAGCATTAGAGACTAATGTTGAAACTGAAAACTTCCTAAATACAGCATTAGAAGACGTCATTTTTGCTTTTACTAAAGTGAAAGAAGAAGAAATGGTTCTAGCAGATGAGTTGAGAGATACGTTGTCTAGAACAAGAGAAATGCTAGCTGGAAATTTTGACCAAAAGGATCCAGTCTTTATAACCTTAAAAGAGGAGCTAGAAAGGTTGTTTAAAAAGAAAAATCTCAGTGAAGTGAGTAAGGAAGAAATGGAAGAAAACATTAAAGCCTTAAATGAAATCTATGATGAAGCAAAAATACTTGAGCGTGAAAATGAACTCCTAAAAGCTAAGTATGAATATGATGCAAAATATGCTCGAATTCATAAAAGATTAATGGAGAAAGACCCTTTAACAGATACAGAAAGAAAACTTTTTGAAGCATTAAAAGGTTTGAAAACTTCTGTAGATAAAGAAATTCTGCAGAACTCAAAGATTTTAGAAAATGAGAGTTATGTAGAAAAAATGGTAATGCGCCTAGTAATTAACCAATTTAAAAAAGAACAAAAAATAGATATTAATTCTGCCGACGTTAAGCGTATTAATAATCTAATAGTAAAAGAATATATAAACGAATATAACGGATACCAAGCCTAAATAATCTATGACAACAACATTGCAATTTGAAACCAAAACCAAAGCGCTTATAGACGACTTAAAAAGTGTTTGTGCTAATTATGGTTTAGGAAATGATGGAAATGAATTTAAAATTATCTCTCAAGCATTCCTATATAAATTTTTAAACGATAAATACATTTATGAATTAAAGCAATTAGAGCCCACACTAGCTAATGCAGATGATTTTGATGCAGCATTAAAGAAAATTTCAGAAGATGACCTAGAAATGCTTACAATGCAAATAAGCGAGGATACCGCCTATATTGCCCCTAAAAACCTACTCTCTAGACTATTTGAGCAGCAAAACAAAGACCAGTTTGCTGATATTTTTGACGAGACTTTAGTAAGTGTAGCAAAAGATAATATTGATATTTTCTCTGTATTAACCCACGGTGGAGAAAAAGTAGTATTGTTTGAAAACCTAAGTAAATATGTTACAGATAACAAAGACGCCTTTTGTAAAGCCATAGTTAACAAACTAGTTGAATTTAGTTTTGAAGATATTTTTACGCAAAAGTTCGATTTCTTTGCTACCATTTTTGAGTATTTAATCAAGGATTACAACTCCAATTCAGGAGGTAAATATGCAGAATATTTCACCCCACACGCAGTAGCAAAAATTATGGCAAATTGCTTAGTAACAAATGATGAGGTTAGTAATGTTACCTGCTACGATCCAAGTGCAGGATCAGGTACCTTATTAATGAATTTAGCACACGCTATTGGTGAAGATAAGTGTACTATATACTCTCAAGATATCTCCCAAAAATCTTCTGCTTTATTACGTCTAAACCTCATTCTAAACAATCTAGTTCACTCTATTCAAAACATTATACAGGGAAATACAATACTAAACCCTTACCATAGGCAAGATGATGGACAGCTAGAAAAGTTTGACTACATAGTATCTAACCCACCATTTAAATTAGATTTTTCAGACTATAGAGACGATTTAGACAGTAAAGCCAATAAAGAAAGATTTTTCGCAGGAATACCCAATATACCTAAGAAAAAGAAAGACTCTATGGCTATTTATCTGTTGTTTATTCAACATATAATGCACAGTCTATCAGATAAAGGTAAAGCAGCTATAGTAGTGCCTACAGGCTTTATAACAGCTCAAAGTGGTATAGATAAAAAGATTAGACAAAAACTTGTGAAAAATAAAATGTTAGCAGGAGTAGTTAGTATGCCCTCTAATATTTTCGCAACAACAGGAACCAATGTGTCTATAATATTTATAGACAAAGAAAACAAAGGAGACGTAGTTTTAATAGATGCATCAAATCTTGGAACAAAAGTAAAAGAAGGTAAAAACCAGAAAACAGTATTAAGCCACGAAGAAGAACAACAAATTATTGAAACGTTCAATAAGAAAGAAGCTATAGATGATTTCTCAGTGGTGGTTTCTTATGATGAAATCAAGGCTAAGAACTACAGTCTAAGTGCTGGACAATATTTCGAGATTAAAATTGAATATGTTGATATTACAGTAGACGAGTTTAAATCTAAAATGAATGAATTTGAAAGTAATTTAGAATCACTTTTTGAAGAGTCTAAAAGCTTAGAGAAAGAGATTCAGGAGAATTTAAAGGCTTTAAAATATGACTGAATATAAATTAAGAGAATTACTTGAGATAAAGAATGGTAAGGATTATAAACATTTGTCAGAAGGGGAAATTCCTGTTTACGGTAGTGGAGGATTAATGACTTATGTAGATGAATCACTTTATCAAGGGGAAAGTATTTTGTTGCCTAGAAAAGGAAGTTTGAGTAATATTCAATATGTGAATGAACAATTTTGGACAGTTGACACAATTTATTATTCCGTAATTGATACAAGTAAAACAGAACCTTATTATTTATATCGCTATTTAACTCTATTGGATTTAAAACATTTAAATTCTGGAACAGGAGTACCTAGTATGACTTTTGGAGCTTACTATGATATACCTATTAAACTACCTAATTTAAATATTCAAAAACAAATAGCCAAAGTCCTCTCAGATTTAGATGCCAAAATAGAAGTCAACAACAAAATCAACCAAGAGTTAGAATCAATGGCAAAAACCCTTTATGACTATTGGTTTGTTCAATTTGATTTCCCAGATGAAAATGGTAAGCCTTATAAATCATCTGGAGGGAAAATGGTTTATAATGAAGAGTTGAAGAGAGAGATTCCTGAGGGATGGGAGGTTGGGATTATAGAAAACCTTTTGGCTAAGGAACAATTAGGTGGAAAAACACTTTCTTCAGAATACTTAGATTCAGGTAATATTCCAATTATTGATCAAAGTATCAAATTCATTTGTGGATATACGAATGATGAATCGAAACGTATAAAAGCTAAAGTACCACGAATAGTTTTTGGTGATCACACTAGAATTCTAAAGTTGATAAATTTTGATTTTGCAAGAGGTGCTGATGGAACACAAATATTATTATCAAAGGAAGAAAGAGTTCCGCAACATTTTTTCTATCATTCCTTATTGAAAATAGATTTATCTAATTATGGTTATGCTAGACATTTTAAATTTTTGAAGGATACAAAAACGATTATACCATATCTTGATGTTGTTGAGAATTATGAGGAAAAAGCTAAAACTTGGTTTGAAATGATTTGGACAAATCTAAAACAAAACCAAAAACTCTCAGAGCTACGTGATTGGTTATTGCCCATGTTGATGAATGGTCAGGTAAGTGTAAAAGAAGCATCCTAATGAGTAACACAAGCAAAGATTTTAATATAAAAGACCTAATAGACGTAGCTTATAAAGAGCAAGTCTGGTTACCTGAGTTTCAACGCCCTTTTGTGTGGGATAAAAACCAAGTTAGACTACTAATAGATAGTCTAAACCGCAATTATACCATTAGTTCAATTCTAATTTGGAGAGGAGGAGATGAGTTAGCAAGACGAGCCGTAGGAGCTAAGGTTAAAGACATTAAAATACCAGAGGATAAACAAGAAGACGTAACATACCTACTAGATGGTCAGCAACGCACTACTGCGCTTACTTTAGCATTTACAGATAAAGATATATATAGAGGGAATAACACGCGTAAAAAGGAGGTATTAAACCTCTATTGGGATTCTGAATATGAAGGAGATGATCCTGAATTAAGATGGGTATATGATGATGAGAAGTTAGATAATCCAGATGATCCACAAAACCCAATAATGCTAAAAGAATACTCTGAAAAAGAACTATATGCAAAATTTGGGCATCGTTATGTAAAAATAAAGCACGCTTATAATTTTGATGATGAAGAAGTAGAAGAATGGTTTGACACAGAAGACCAAGAGGAAGAAATAAAGATGCTACGTTTCAAAAATGAATACAATAAAAAGCTAAAAGAATTAGAGAAACGGATACTCTATAGAAAAGTTTATGAAATAGAGCAAAAAGGAACACTAGAGCAAGTACTTGAAGTATTTGAGCGCATCAATACCAAAAACACTAAACTATCCATTTTTGATATAATGGTGGCTAAAACCTATCGTAGATATGACGAGGGATATTTTGATTTACGCACCTATTATAATATTATTAATTATGATGGACACGTAAGCAATAACTACTTTGAAAATATAGAGAATTTAGAACTTGACAAGGTAGATTTACTTATTGACAATAAAGATATGTTGCAGCTCACAACCATTATGTTGCAACAAAAATTTACTGGTAGAGAAGTGCTAAAACTCAGTACAGAGTTGTTGATATCTAATACAAAGTTATTGCACGACAAATTCCATTCTTTAGTGCAGTTTATGCATAATAACTTCTTTATTGAAACTCCAGAGCTAAATAGATATAATCCACTAATGAAGTTTCTAGCGGGAGCTATCTCTTACCATAAAACTTTAGACCTTCAACAGAGTGAGTTTTTAAAATCTTGGTTTTGGAATACACTATTAAAAAATCGTTATCCTGGAGCACAAAGTGAAAGAATAGCCAAAGATTTTGCTTTACTTATAGATCCCAAAACTGACTACAATCAAAAATTACAGAAAGTAATTAATGAGAACACGAGGAGCTTCAACTATATAGAAAACACCTCAGTTAATAACCTGCAGTTGTTTGATGCACACTATTCAAATAAGAGTCAACAAATCTATAGAGCCATTATACTCCTTCTAAAGTCTAAGCACGCTAAAGACTTCTACAATGGGTTTAAACCATCAAGAAGTGTTTCAGGTAAAAACAAATTAGAGGAGCATCACATTTTCCCTAAAAAATCTACTTTAGGTAAGGCAATAGAGAAAAAGTATGAAAATCATAAGTATGAAGACATAATAAATAACATTGCCAACATTGCTCTGTTAACCAAAGAAACCAATAACAATAAAATAGGTTCTAAGCTACCAAGTGAATATATCACCGCCTTTGAAGAAGAGTATAGATTAGCAGGAAAACAAGAAGAGTTTGTTGCAATAATGAAGTCTCAATTCATAGATGAAGATATGATTCAACTCCTTAAAAATGATGAATTTGAAGAGTTTATAGTAGCCCGAACCAAACTATTACACCAACAGGTTGAAAGGCTCTGTAATAGCCTAAAATAGCCTGCAGGTTAACCTTTAGAAGGTTTTAAGTGTGTTTTTAGATAGAAGTATAACAGAAGGTAATAACTGTGAAATTGAGCTTATTTCAGTTGAGTATTCATAAATCAAATGATCTTGAAGAATTTATAGATTATTGGTCCAAACTGTATTCCTATGTTAATGAAGACCTCTATGATAATTCTATTGACAAAGAAATCTTTATTAAAGAAGATATTCAAAACCTATACACTTGGAAGAATGGGATGAGGTTAAGTGAAGCTAAACAGAGATCAGTAGATACTAAAATAAAAGCTAAGCTTCCAATAATAAATAATTTTAAAAGCAGTACTTCTTTAGATCTAAAAGGGTTTAAAAAGGAGTTTAAAGACGTAACAACAGTTTGGAAGATATTCTTATTGCATACAATTAAACCTCAAGAATTTCCTATTTATGACCAACATATTCACAGAGCCTTTTTATTTATAAACAATGAGGATTGGGGAAATGTTTCTAATTCATCTATTAAAGATAAGACAAAAGAAGAATTCTATTTTGGCAGGTATTTACCTTTTATAGAAGCAAATGGGTTTAATGATTTAAGAAAGTTAGATAAAGCTTTCTTTGCTTTTGGTCAATTTCTTAGAACAAATTACTCTGCAATTATTGAAAAGGATTTTAGAGGAGATTAGTTAAGTTTTTTAATTAGTTCAAGAAGTTACTTATCTCATTGGAAACGAAACTAAGATTCATTAATTTTCAAAATATAATACTAAATAAGGTGTACAATTCGGCATACCCTAATATTTGAAATACTGTAAGCATTTAATTATTAACTAATTAAAGTGGATAGTTCGAGTCTCGTCCAGACCGCTTACACACCCGAGAAATCGGGTGTCTCTCTTAACTTAGAGAGAATTTAATGAAGTTGTGTTGGTTTGATCTCGACAACAGTCGGGAGCACCAATGAGAAGCTTTTCCAGAAGTCTGCACTACGTGGTCATTGAGCCAGTCGAAATGCAGCCGAAGTGGAGAGGCTTTTTTTATTCCCACGCAGGTGGGAATCTCTTTCCTACAAGAGAAGATTGATGTAGTTGCTACATTCACTGCTTTTTTCCTACAGGCGCTTTCATTACGAAGGCAAACTTTAGTATAGGTGGATGGGTTGATTCTGAATCTTTAGAAAGATCAATTAGAAGTGTTTTTGTATCTTGTTGTGATGGTTCTTCATTATGTTTATATAATTCACTCTACTTCTCTCGATAAATACTACAAGGGATATTTGGATATTACGGTTTGATTTGTGCCAGTGATTTCGGTGGGTCAGTGCCAGGCAAAACGGTTCAAACCGTGCCATTTTTTACGGTTTGATTTGTGCCACTGTTCAAAGCAGTCGGCTCGATTTACGGT
>Ga0209075_1002495_pt1 | contig 16178 bp, 6 predicted proteins | sample Stecom2011_FD_187523 | JGI IMG/M metagenome (GOLD analysis project Ga0209075, IMG submission 187523) | Agricultural soil microbial communities from Utah to study Nitrogen management - Steer compost 2011 (SPAdes) (version 2) | ecosystem: Environmental > Terrestrial > Soil > Agricultural land...
CATCGGCGTCGGCCTGGTCGGGATTGGCAACGTCCGGGCAGTTATCCTCGTCGTCGACAACGCCGTCGCCGTCGCTATCTTCGTCGCAGGCATCGCCCAGCCCGTCGCCGTCGCTGTCGAGCTGGTCGGGGTTCGACACGCCCGGGCAGTTATCCTCGTCGTCGATAACTCCGTCGCCGTCGCTATCTTCGTCGCAGGCATCGCCCAGCCCGTCGCCGTCGCTGTCGAGCTGGTCGGGGTTAGCGACCAGCGGGCAGTTATCCTCATGGTCGGGGACGCCGTCGCCGTCAGCATCGGGGTCACACGCGTCACCCAGCCCGTCGCCATCGGTGTCGACTTGGTCGGGGTTGGCAACCAGCGGGCAATTATCGTCCTCATCGCCCACGCCGTCGCCGTCGGCGTCGCCGTCACAGGCATCGCCCACGCCGTCGCCGTCGGTGTCGAGTTGGTCGGGGTTGGCGACCAGCGGGCAATTATCGGCATCATTATCAACGCCATCGCCGTCGGTATCGGAATCGCAGGCATCGCCCACCCCGTCGCCGTCGCTGTCGGTCTGGTTCGGGTTATAGGTCACCGGGCAATTGTCGCCATCGTTATCAACGCCGTCGCCGTCCATATCCGGGTCGCAGGCATCGCCGATCTCGTCGCCGTCCATATCGGCCTGGTCCGGATTGGCAATCATCGGGCAGTTATCGTCTTCGTCGACAACGCCGTCGCCGTCGACGTCATCGGAGCAGGCATCGCCCACGCCGTCGCCGTCGGTGTCGAGTTGGTCGGGATTATTGACCAGGCGGCAGTTATCTTCGCCGTCGTCGATGCCATCGCCATCGGAATCCGGGTCGCGATAATCGGGCAGGCCGTCGTCGTTGGTGTCGACCGCGGGCGTGCTCAGGTCCGCGTCGCCGGCTTCTTCGCTATCCGGAATGCCGTCGCCGTCGGAGTCCAGGTCGAGGGCGTCAAGCACGCCATCGCCGTCGGTATCGCGCGGGTTATCCAGGTCGGGTCCAACCTCCTCAAGATCGGAAATCGTATCACCATCGGAATCCGGCGTGGTCGGGTCCAGACCGTTGGCAACCTCCCAGGTATCGGGCAGCCCGTCATTATCTTCGTCGAGGTACCGCGCAACGACCGTAATGCTGCGGGTCACCTCCCCGGTGCCATCGCTGGCGCGAAGGGTCAGCACATATGTGCCCGCATCGCGCCAACTCGGCGCCCAGACGAACTCGCCCGAGGTCACCCCCATCGTGGCATTCGTGGGCATGGGATCGACGGCATAGGCGATCGGATCGCCGTCAATATCCTGGGCGAGTAGCGTGAATTGAAGGGTATTGGGCTCGGAGATATGGAGCGTAACACCGTCGTCGGGCGTCGGCACAATAAAGAATGGCAGGTCATTTACGTTGGCCACATTAATCGTAAAGTTTTGCGTGGCGCTGCGGCTCGTGGAGTCGGTAACGACCAGGCTAATCGCGTGCGCGCCAACATCGGCGTTGCTCGGCGTACCCGCAAGCGTCGCGTTGCCGTTTCCGTGGTCAACCAGGCTGAGCCATCCGGGCAATCCGGCGGCGCTAATCGTGCGCGTTTCGCCGACATCCGGGTCGGCCGTGCTGATCGCGTAGGTATAGGGCAGGTCTTGCGTCGCGCTCAGGATCGGCGCGCTGGTGAACGACGGGTCATGATAAATCGCTTCGACGGTGAACGTGACGGTCGCCACATTCGAGGTGTGATAGCCGTCGGTGGCCGTGAAGGTGAACGAATCGGTGCCGCTAAAACTCACGTCCGGGGTATAGACAAGATTTGGAGCCGTTCCGCTAAGCGTGCCGTTGGTGGGCGAGCTCACGATATGGAAGCCCGCGATCGCCGTTCCGTTCGGGTCGCTCGCCGTCAGGGTGACGCTTTGGGTATCGGCCTGCAACATCGTGATCGACTGATCGTCGGCGACCGGTGCCACGTTGATCTGGCAATCCGCGGTGCACATATCGAGGTTGCTGGTATTGCCGTCGTCACACGCCTCGCCGCTTTCCTGCGCGCCGTTTCCGCACTCGGCGACCCCGCCGTTGCGAATCTGAAAGCGCCACACGCCGGGCTCGCCGACGTTGGACGTCGTGCAAAGGTCGAGCATGCCCGCGGTGCGCGAGACATCGAGGTCCGTAAAATTCAGTTGATCGCCGGCATCAAAACCGGCCTGAGCAGGTATGGAACTACTCGCACTTCCGTAAAGCCATTCGCAGCGATTATAGCGAAACTCGACGTCGAAATCGCCCACGATGACATCGGAGCGCTCCGTGAGAATCAATTGGAAGCTATTGATCAAGTCCATCTGCTCGCTATAACGCCCGACCTCGTGCCAGGTGAGGATCGCACGGTTACGCCCGCCTACGGAATCCCCTGCGTAATAGATACGATTATCCGCCGAGTGCGTCTGATTACGGGTGTCGACATCCCCCCACCAGGGCGCGATCATCGGTTGGTCAGCGATCGGAAAAGCAATCGGAGTCCATGTTTCCACGGCTCCATTAAAGGTTATATTGCCGTTAATATTGAGAAATAAGCTATGATAGGTATTCCCATAGAAGTTCAGTCCATGAGGAAATAGGGTGGCGTAAGTCAATTCCAAACTGGGTGAGTCATCCTCGACGAGGCTATCGGCGAACGTGCCGAAACCGGACGTTCCGCCCAGTCCCGTGATAAGCGGCGCACTGGCCGATGCGACGGAACTCCCCCCCAACGCCATCAAAACGACCAGAGCCACGAGCGCGCGGCGAATCGCAGCAGTGTACGGCGATGTAGGACAAGGCTCGGATTTCAGGGACAAAACGAAAGGGCTCATATGATGCTCCTCAAAATAGTTGTTTCATTGAAGACAGGGCCCCTCTTGCCAGCATATCAATCAAAAATCAAACAAAATCACCTGAAAAATGACAAAAAAGAATATAAAGGCATCAACTTCCCATAAAACGCGACGCTCCACCCTTTCGGCATGCCCGCGGGGAATGAGCCGTCACGCGCATGCCGCTCGGGTGCGCCCCAAACCATCGAATGGATGAAACGAAATAGGCCGCACATAGGATTCTATGTGCGGCCTAATCGACCTATTCAAGCGTCTTTAATATGCGGCGGGCTTAGTCCCAATTACCCTCGGGGGTGCCGTCAAAATGCTTCTTCAGCCCGCTCCAGCAGTCGGTATAGTCGGCCTGAAGGGTGTCGAGCCCGGCACTATATTCGGTAAGATGCTGGGGGAGGCGCGTCTCGAACATAAAGGCCAGGGTGCCGCTGAGTTTATGCGGCGCCAACTCGGCTTTCGATGCTTTTTCGAAGGCGCCAAAGTCCGGCCCGTGCGGGAGCATCATATTATGCAGGCTCATGCCGCCGGGCAAAAAGCCCTCTTCCTTGGCGTCATATTGCCCGTAAACCAGCCCCATAAACTCCGACATGATATTGCGATGATACCATGGCGGGCGAAACGTATTCTCGCCGACCAACCAGCGCTCACCGAAGATCGCAAAGTCGATATTTGCGGTTCCCGCTTCGGCCGACGGCGAGGTGAGCACGGTAAAGATCGACGGGTCCGGGTGGTCAAAAAGCAGGGCGCCGACCGGCGAGAAATCGCGCAGGTCGTATTTATAGGGGGCATAATTGCCGTGCCAGGCGACCACATCGAGCGGGGAATGCCCGATCTTGGTGCGATAATGGCGGCCGCACCACTTCATAAAGATCGTGGCGGGCACTTCGATGTCTTCAAAGGCGGCGACGGGCGTCTTGAAATCGCGCGCGTTCGCCAGGCAATTTGCCCCGATGGGACCGCGCTCCGGCAGCGCCAGTTTGCCGCCGTAATTCTCGCAGAGATACCCGCGAGCGGGCCCGTCGATAAGTTCCACCCGAAAGGTCATCCCGCGCGGAATCACCGCGATTTCACCGGCCGCGATTTCAATCACCCCAAGCTCGGTGCACAGGCGCAGTGCGCCCTGCTCCGGCACAAATAATAACTCACCGTCGGCGTTGAGAAGATACTCATTCACCATCGACTTATTGGCGAAATAAAGATGCGAAGCCATGCCGCTCTGAGCAATCGCATCCCCGGCGGTGGTGATGGTGCGAATCCCCTCAATAAAGGTGGTCGGCTCCTGGGGAATCGGCGTGGGATCCCAGCGCTTCGCGCCAATTGGCAGCGTCGCCTCGTGGGTATTCGGGGCGCTGCGCCACAGGGGAAACGGGTGGGCCTCAAAGTCCGAAACATGGCGCACCGACGGGCGAATGCGGTAGAGCCACGAGCGCTCGTTGGTGCTGCGCGGCGCGGTAAATGGCGAGCCGGAGAGCTGCTCGGCATAGAGGCCGTAGGGGGCTTTCTGGGGGGAGTTTCGCCCTAAAGGCAGGGCAGCGGGGAGCGCCTCCGTCTCAAAAACGTTGCCAAAACCTGTCATATATTTCGATGTCATCACGTCACTCCTGCGTGCAGGTGCCGCCCAAAAACCCAGCTCATTCAAAGCACCGATTGGCCCGGAGTATGCGACAGCAAATATGCAGATGCAAGCGAATCAGCGCATGTTCCGAGCGCACGCAAAAGTTGCGCTCAAACGCTCAAATCAAGGGCTTCCAGGGTATTGAATTTTGTGGCAAGCGCGCGCGCCTCCACGATATTGTCCTCGATGGAGCAGTAGGTCCACCCGCCGTAGCGCCCAATGGTTTCGACGTTGCACAGGCTTAGCATGGAGCTCAATTGCTCAAAGGCAGCCTGCGAATCCTCGGTGATATGCACATAGGCGGGGTCCAAAACGACGTGGTGGTCCGCCACGAGTTGATGGTCCTCAATGACGCCGGCCTCCTTGAGGTCAGCCAGCACCTGAGCCTTGACGGACGCGATATCGATCTCGGCGTCCTTCGCAAAACCCACCTCCACATAAAGGCTCATGCGCGAGGAGGCCGCGTCGCCCTGCTCGGAGGCTCCCGCCAGAATATTGTCGTAAAAACCGACCCGGTAGAAGCTATACTTCTTCTCGGGGAAATAGACCCAGTGGACATCTTCCATCCCCTTTTTATCAAAGCCCAGGTTAAAACAGAGGACCTTATTATAGGAGAAAATACCCGGTGCAGGCGCGACGCCACAGATCGACAGGAGGCGGTCAAAAGGGGCCGACGAGATCAGGTGCTCAAAGCCGATGGTGCGCCCGTCGGAGAGCGTCGCGATTTTGCGCTTGAGGTCCACGTTGACCAGCGCGTGGTCCAGCCAGATTTTGTCCGGATCGACCTCGGATGCCAGCGCGTTGACATACATGATCGCGCCGTTTTTTGGGTAGGTAAACGTCGCGTTATACGAGGCGTTATCGGGCAGGCGCATATTGCGCACGATGGCCTCGATATCGGCAAACGGAAAAAAGCGGCCCATCGCCCCGCGGTCGAGATCTTCGAGGTCGCAGGCATATAATTTTTCGTTATAGGGGACCAGAAACTTCTCGCTGATTCCGCGGCCAAACTTCTCGTAGAGCATCCCCTTAAAGCTGGAGGCGTCGAAGGTGGCGGCGAGTTCATCGCGAAAAAAGAGATCATATAAGCACTCGATAAAGTCATCTTTAGCGAGTTGGTGGATATTCTTCTGAAAGGGGAAGTCGATGAGCGCGTCCTTATACAGAATCTTGGAGCACTTCTCGACGGTGCTCACCTCATCAGCGGGCATGCGTTTGCGCAAATAGGCTTCGATATCGGGGTGCTTGAAGTGAAAGAAATGCCCGGAATAATCCCAGACAAAACCGTCCTTTTTGACCGTCTTGCACCACCCGCCGATCTCGGATTCGCGCTCCAGAATTAGATAATCATCCGAATCGATAAAATTCGCGAAAGCAAGCCCCGACATTCCGGCGCCGACGATAAGATATTTAATTTTCATAATTTAGCAGGATAAAAACTATCTTGAAATTCAAGGGGTTGGAGGCGAAATCGTGGCAGACTATTCGGCGGTCGGCGCAGCCTCGGGAGCTGGCTGGGGTGAATCCGGGTTCGCGCCATCGGCGCCGGCTTCGGTGGGCGGTGTCGCTGGCGTCTCGGGCATGACCGAGCCGTCCACCCGGTCCATGGTTCCCAACTTCATCGCCCCGGCCACGTCCGTCCCGAGCGCGCTGCCAAAAGCTCCAGCAACCGCGGCACCGATACCGTTTAGCGAATTATCGACCTCCCACTTCGCGATTTCTCCGACCACAGCGGTCGGCCAATACCCGTAGTGCGTGAGTGCGCTGCCGACCGTCTTGGGCATGGGCGCGACCAGCAGGACGGTGAGCAATACGCCAAGTCCCGCCGCCCACCAGGTCGCCTTTCCGCGTTTGGATATTGTTGCGGCGAGCAGGGGAATGCCCACACCGACCAGGATGGCAAGAAGGGCGATAAGCCAACCGGCGGAGATCACATGGGCCAAAAACGCGCCGAGAATCCAGACGAATATCACCATCGGAAGCGACATAAGCGCCACCTTTGCGCTCGCCTTGGCAAAGCGCTTCCAAGCAGGTTGTGCCGCCTTTGCGTCTAACTTCTGCTGCCTGGCGGCGGCCTTCGCGTCCAACTTCTGCTGCTTGGCGGCAGCCTTGGCCGCCTTCTTCTCGGCGGCGCGCTCCTTTCGGCTCTTCTTCTCACCGTCGTTTTTTTTGCCTTTCTTATCGTCGGCGGGTGCTTTCTTCTGGGTCGCAGGAAGTTCGTCGGGGACCAGGTCGTCGAGCGCGGCAAAACGCGCGTCGAGCTCAGTGGTGTCCGGAGCGGTGGCGACGGGTTTGGCCGCCGCCTTCGAAGCGTCTGGCGCACGACTTGACGGGAGGTCCGACAGATCGGCCTCTTCAAGGCTCTTCAAAAAAGCCTCGATATCTTCGCCGCCATCTCCGTTTGCGTTCTGCTCGTCCTGGCTCATGAACTTCTCCTATACGCATCGACGCCAGCGACAGTCCCGACGTCCCCATGACCAACATCCTTATCCACCTCAATATTCGACATGGAAAGGAACTATTCAAAAAAAAGACCGCGCCCAACTCCCGGGCGCGGTCTTTCTATCCTATCACTTCGATGCTCGCCCCGCAGCGAAGCGAGCATGTCTATCGGCAGAACGCATCACTCGCCGGCGGCCAGTTCCTCGTCGATTGTTCCAAAGCGTCGTTTAAGATGCTCGGGAATCTGGTCGGGCTCCTGAACCTTATGACGCAGGTTCTGATAGAGCGCGGCACCGGTGCCCGCGGGGATAAGACGTCCCATGATGACGTTCTCCTTGAGCCCGCGCAGGTGGTCGATCTTGGAGGACAACGCGGCCTCGGTGAGGACCTTGGTCGTCTCCTGGAAACTCGAGGCCGAGATGAAGCTCTCGGTTGAGAGCGACGCCTTGGTGATCCCGAGCAACAGGTCGCGCGCGACGGCGGGGCGGTCGCCCTTCTGCACCAGCGCGCGGTTGACTTCCTCGAACTGCGAGCGCTCAACCTGCTCGTCGACCAGGAAATCGGAATCGCCCACATCCACGATGCGCACCTTGCGCAACATCTGGCGCACGATGATCTCGATATGCTTATCGTTGATTCGAACGCCCTGGAGTCGGTAGACCTCCTGGACCTCATCGACAAGATATTTGGCGAGCTCTTTGCGACCCTTTACACGAAGGATATCGTGCGGGTTCTCGGAGCCCTCCATGATGGCCTCACCGGCGCGAACCCGGTCGCCCTCAAGGACGGTGACGTGCTTACTCTTATTGATCGAGTAGGTCTTGGCCTCACCGACATCCGGGGTGATGACGATCGTGCGTTTGGTCTTGGTCTCACGACCGTAGGAAACGACGCCGTCAATCTCGGAGATCAGCGCCTGCTCTTTGGGGGTGCGAGCCTCGAAAAGCTCGGCGACGCGCGGCAGACCACCGGTGATATCCTTATTCTTCGTGGTCTCACGCGGGATCTTGGCCAGGACCATGCCGGGCTCAACTTCCTCGTTCTCACCGACAAAGAGCGCGGCACCCACCGGAAGGAAATAGCTCGCAATTTGCTTGCCACCCTTTTTGTCACGAATGACAATCCGCGGCCGAATGCCCGAGTCACGGCTCTCGCTGATGACTTTACGGGACAGACCGGTATTCTCGTCGAAACGCTCTTCCATCGAGACGCCTTCGATGACGTCGCCAAAGGTTGCGACACCGATGGCGTCCGAAAGGACGGGTGTTGCAAAGGGCTCCCACTCGGCAAGAACCTCACCGGGTTCAACACGCTCGCCTTCTTTGAAGAAGAGTTGTGCGCCGTAGACCAGCGGATAGCGCTCGCGCTCGCGGCCGTTCTCGTCGACGATACCAACTTCGCCGTTGCGGGTCATGACGATCAGCACCTTGCGACCGCCCTGCTCGCGCTCCACCGACTTCAGGTTATAGAACCTGATCTTGCCGCTGGTGCGAACCTCGTGGAAGGACTGCTGGACCGAAAGCGACCCAACGCCACCGATATGGAAGGTACGCATCGTCAACTGCGTGCCGGGCTCACCGATGGACTGCGCGGCGATGGTACCGACGGCTTCACCGACGTTGACCAGGCGACCACGCGCGAGGTCGCGCCCGTAGCACAGCGCGCAAACGCCGCCCACGGAGTCACAGGTAAGCGTCGAGCGAATCCGAACACGCTCCAGACCGGAGTCCTCGATGCGTGCCGCGATATCGTCGACAATCTCGGCGTTGACATCGGCCAGCAGCTCGTCGTTTTGGTCCCAGATGGGCTCAAGCGCGACGCGCCCAAGGATGCGGTTGCCCAAGGATTCCACGACCTCGCCGCCCTCATATAGAGGCGTCATCGGCACACCGTCCAGGGTGCCACAGTCGTGTTCCACAACCACGCAGTCATTGGCCACGTCGACCAGTCGACGGGTCAAATAACCCGAGTTTGCGGTCTTGAGCGCGGTATCGGCGAGTCCCTTGCGGGCACCGTGAGTGGAGATGAAATACTCCAATACGGTGAGACCCTCGCGGAAGTTCGCGGTAATCGGGTTCTCGATGATCTCACCGGAGGGCTTGGCCATCAGACCACGCATCCCGGAGAGCTGGCGCATCTGCTGAGCAGAGCCTCGAGCGCCCGAGTCGGCCATAATATAGACCGAGTTAAAGGACTTGCCGACCACCGACTCGCCGGTATCGTCGCTGACATAGGTCTGCTTGGAGATCTCGGTGCTCATCTGCTCGGCCACATCCTTGGTGGCGTTCGCCCAGATATCAACCACGAGGTTATAGCGCTCACCGTCGGTGATCACACCCTCGTTATACTTGGCCTCAATCTCGTTGACCTCGCTGCGCGCGCTGTCGACAATATCCCACTTATTCGCCGGGATGATCATGTCGTCGACGGCGATGGAAATGCCGGCGTGGGTCGCCCAGTCATACCCGATGGTGCGAATGGCGTCGGTCAGCAACACGCTGGACTTATTGCCCGCGCGGCGGAAAGACGCATCGATGATGCGGGCGAGCGCCTTCTTGTCGAGCACCTGGTTGACCAGAGAGAAGGGGAGCTCGTCGGGGCAGATCTCATAGAAGATCACCCGACCGACGGTGGTGGCGACATGTTTGCCTTTATGGCGAACCTTAATGCCGGCTTGCAAATCGACCACGCCGTTATCATAGGCCATGCGCACTTCGTCGAAGTTCGCATAGAATCCCTGGACCGGGCGCCCGTCGGCGTCTTCGCGGTAGCTGCCGCGCGCAAAGGGACGCTCACGCGTCAGCCAGTAGCAGCCCAGCACGATATCCTGGGTCGCCACGATGATCGGGCCACCGTGCGCCGGCGAGAGCACGTTATTGGTGCTCAAGAGCAGCACGCGCGACTCGGTCTGCGCCTCCAGCGACAGCGGCACGTGCACGGCCATCTGGTCGCCGTCGAAGTCGGCGTTATAGGCCACGCAAACCAGCGGATGAAGCTGAATCGCCTTGCCCTCGACCAGCAGCGGCTCGAAGGCCTGGATACCAAGACGGTGCAAGGTGGGCGCACGGTTCAGCAGCACCGGATGCTCCTTGATCACCTCATCGAGAATATCCCAGACCTCGTCCTGCTCCTTCTCCACCATCTTCTTGGCACTTTTGATGGTGGTGACGTAGCCCTTCTCTTCGAGCTTATTATAGATAAACGGCTTGAAGAGCTCGAGCGCCATCTTCTTGGGCAGACCGCACTGGTGCAGCTTGAGCTCGGGACCGACGACGATGACCGAACGACCGGAATAGTCGACGCGTTTACCCAGAAGGTTCTGGCGGAAGCGGCCCTGCTTTCCCTTGATCATATCGCTCAAGGATTTCAGCGGACGCTTATTCGGACCGGTGATGGTCTTGCCGCGACGGCCGTTATCAAAGAGGGCATCGACCGCCTCTTGAAGCATGCGCTTCTCGTTGCGCACGATGATTTCGGGTGCGTGCAGCTCAAGCAGGCGCTTAAGACGGTTATTGCGGTTGATCACGCGGCGATACAGATCGTTGAGATCCGAGGTCGCAAAGCGCCCGCCGTCCAGCGGAACCAGGGGGCGCAGGTCGGGCGGAAGCACCGGGATAACGTCAAGAATCAGCCAGGACGCCTCGTTCTCCGAGTCGCGTACGGCTTCCATGATCTTGAGGCGCTTGGAGATGCGCTTGCGCTTGGCGTTGGAGGTCGCCTCCTTCATCTCGGCGCGCAGCTCCTGCGATTGCAAGTCGATATCCATCTTGTCGAGCAGCTCACGGATCGCCTCGGCGCCCATATAGGCTTCGAAAACGTCGCCGTAGTGGTCGAGGTACTCCATATACTTCTGTTCGCTGAGCACCTGGCCGATGACCAGCGGGGTCAGGCCGGGATCGGTGACGATATACGCCACGCAATAAAGCACCTTCTCGAGGTCTTTTAGCGTGATATCGAGCAGGTTTCCGATGCGCGACGGCAGACTCTTCAAGAACCAGATATGCGCCACCGGCGTCGCCAGGTCGATATGGCCCAGGCGCTCACGGCGAACCTTGGACTGAATGACCTCAACGCCGCACTTCTCGCAGACCACGCCACGATGCTTCATGCGCTTGTACTTTCCGCAGATGCACTCGTAGTCCTTCACCGGACCGAAGATCTTGGCGCAGAAAAGTCCGTCACGCTCCGGCTTGAACGTGCGGTAGTTGATCGTTTCGGGCTTCTTAACTTCTCCGTGGCTCCACTCGCGGATGCGCTGTGGGCTGGCAATGCCGATGCGGATTGCGGAAAAACTAAGTGGGTCTTTGGGCTTCTCGAAAAAACTAAAGATATCCTTCAAAGCAGGCTCCCTTGACGGCTGTGGAAAGGCTTATTTGTTAGCCGCGAGTGGCCGGACTCACCGAGGAGTCCGGCCGTTGGATGCGATGGCGTCTTTAACCGACGTCCTCGAGCAATTCGACGTTCAGGCACAATGAGTGCAGCTCTTTGATCAGAACGTTGAAGCTCTCGGGCAGGCCGGGGTCCAGGCGGAAATTGCCTTTGACGATCGACTCATAGATGCGCGTGCGTCCCTGCACATCGTCGGATTTAACCGTCAAGAACTCCTGGAGAGTATGCGCGGCGCCGTAGGCTTCGATCGCCCAGACTTCCATCTCTCCGAGGCGCTGGCCGCCGAACTGGGCCTTGCCGCCCAGCGGCTGCTGGGTGACCAGGCTATACGGCCCAATCGAGCGCGCGTGAATCTTATCATCAACAAGATGGTGCAGCTTGAGCACGTACATCACACCGACGGTGACATCGTTGTCGAAGGCCTCACCGGTATGGCCGTCAAATAGGGTCATCTGACCCGATTCGGGGAATCCGGCAAGCTCGAGCAACTGGCGAATCTTGGGCTCAGGCGCGCCGTCAAAGACCGGGGTCGCGATATGAATACCCTCGGTTTTGCTGACCGCATCGGCCATATCGAGCACGCCCTCGTCATCGAGCTCGTCGATAAGCGCGTGGGTTTCCTCATTATGGTAAATCTGCTTGAGGAACTCACGGATGCTATCGGGGGATTGCACCGCCTCGATCATCTCGCGCAGTCGAAGTCCCAGCCCCTTTGCGGCCCACCCAAGGTGAGTCTCAAGGATCTGTCCGATATTCATACGACTCGGCACGCCGAGCGGGTTGAGCACCATATCGACCGGCGTTCCATCTTCGAGGAAGGGCAGGTCCTCCTGGGCAACGATGCGGCTGACAACACCCTTATTACCGTGGCGACCGGCCATCTTGTCGCCGACCTGAAGCTTGCGCTTCACGGCGACATAGACCTTGACCATCTTGATGACGCCCGGGGGCAGCTCATCGCCCTTGCGCAACTTCTCGATCTTCTCGCCGTAGTTCATACGGATGACCAGAATCTGGTCTTCGACGTCGCCCAGGATCGACATCAATTTGTCGCTGGTCGTATCGTCAACGAAGATATCGGGCCAGTAGCGGCGCGACACACCTTCGAGCAGCGCGTCACTGACCTTGGCGCCCTTCTCAATCAGCACATTGGCGGACTCATCGACCAGGTTCGCCGCGACCTTCTTGCCGCGCAGGATATCGCCCATTTTGCGATAAGCAGCGTCGCGAAGGATGCGAATCTCGTCGTTCTGATCCTTGAGAAGACGCGCCTCCTCGGCATCCTCGATCTCCTGGGTACGCGAGTCCTTCTCGGTGCCCGCACGATAGAAGACTTTCGCGCCAATCACCGTTCCGCGCGCGCCCGGGCTCATGCGAAGCGAGGTGTCGCGCACGTCGCCGGCCTTCTCGCCGAAGATGGCGCGAAGCAGTTTTTCCTCGGGCGACAGCTGCGTCTCGCCCTTCGGGGTGATCTTGCCGACCAGGATATCGTCGGTGCCAACTTCGGCGCCGACCCGAACCACGCCCGCCTCATCGAGGTCTTTGAGCGCTTCTTCGCCGACGTTCGGGATATCGCGGGTGATCTCCTCTTCGCCCAGCTTGGTGTCACGCGCGGTGCACTCATACTCCTCGATATGCATCGAGGTGTAGACGTCGTCCTTCACGAGACGCTCACTGATGAGGATGGAGTCCTCGAAGTTATAACCATTCCAGGGCATGAAGGCGACGGTGATATTTCGCCCAAGCGCCAACTCACCGCGCTCGGTGGAAGGACCGTCGGCGATGATCTCGCCCTGCTTCACCCGATCACCGACCGAAACAATCGGCTTCTGGTTGATACAGGTGCCCTGGTTGGAACGGGTGAACTTCACCAGGTTATAGATGTCCGGCTTGACGAACTCGTCGTCGACCCCGGCGTCCGGGCGCACCACGATGCGCTGCGAGTCGACGCTTTCGACCACACCGGCATGCGCGGCCAGGATGAGCACGCCCGAGTCGCGCGCAATCGCGCTCTCGATGCCGGTGCCCACAAACGGTGCGTCCGTGGCAATAAGCGGCACCGCCTGGCGCTGCATATTTGAACCCATGAGGGCGCGGTTGGCGTCATCGTTCTCAAGGAACGGGATGAGGCCGGCGCCCACGCTCACAAGCTGCTTCGGACTCACGTCCATCAGCGTGACTTCGGAGGGCGACACCATCGTCGTCTCGCCGTTGATACGCGCGGCAACCAGATCGCTGGTGAAGTTGCCTTCATCATCGAGCTGCGAGTTCGCCTGGGCGATGACGTTATTTTCCTCTTCGAGCGCCGAATAATAGCGCACCGAGGTCGTCGCCTTACCGTTGGCAGCGCTACGATACGGCGTCTCAATAAAGCCGTATTCGTTGATACGCCCATAGGTCGCAAGCGAGGTAATCAGACCAATATTCGGCCCTTCAGGCGTCTCAATCGGGCAAATTCGCCCGTAGTGAGTCACGTGAACGTCACGCACCTCGAATCCAGCACGATCACGGGTCAAACCACCCGGCCCGAGTGCTGACAGGCGGCGCTTATGCGCAACCTCACTGAGCGGGTTATTTTGGTCCATAAACTGCGAGAGTTGGCTGGAGCCGAAATACTCCTTGATAACCGCGCTGACCGGCTTGGCATTGATCAGGTCGTCGGGCATCAGCGTCTCAATCTCCTGAGACAGCGTCATGCGCTCCTGAATGCCGCGCTCCATGCGCACCAGACCGATGCGATACTGATTCTCGAGCAACTCGCCAACCGTGCGAACTCGACGGTTTCCGAGGTGGTCGATATCGTCGATGGTACCGCGCCCGGTGCGAAGCTCAATGAGGTAGCGCACCGTCTCGAGGATATCTTCCTCGCGCAGGGTTTGAATGCGCCAGGGCTCAAGCGCCTCGCGCGCCTTCTCCAGCTCGGCCTCGATCTTGAAGCGCTCGTCGTCGGAGGTCGCCTCTTCGTAGGCCTGCTCAAGCTCGCGCTCGCGCTCCTCGAGCGGCTCGACCGTGGCGCGGTGAAATTTATAGTTCAACTTCAGGCGGCCGACCTTCGACAGATCGTAGCGCTCGGGGTTGAAGAAGAGGTTGTCGAAGAGGTTCTGCGCCTGCTCGGTGGTGGGCGGGTCGCCCGGGCGAAGACGCTGGTAAATCTCAAGAATCGCCTCTTCGGGCGTCGAGATCGAGTCGGCTTCGAGGGTGTCGCGCAGGTAGGAGCCGGCGTTGACATTATCGATAAAGAGCACGTCGATCTGGCCGATCTCGCGCGCCTCAAGCTCCTTGATGGAGTTTTCGGTCAACTCTTCGTTGACCTCCACGAGCACCTCACCGGTCGAGGCATCGTAGATATCCTCGGCGGCGATCTTTCCGAGCAGCTCCTCAAAGGAGATCGGAATGCGCGTGATCTCGGCCTTGGCGAGCTTGCGAATCGCGCTGCGGGTAAATTTCTTACCCGACTTCACGATCACATCGCCGTCGGCGTCGACCACGTCGACCGACGCGACCTGGCCGCGAAGCACGTCCAGGTTGATATCCTTGAGGTACTCGCCGTTCTCAAAGATGATCGTCTCGGTGTCATAATAATAGGCGAGCAACTCTTCGGCGGAGTAGCCCAGCGCGCGCAAAAGCACGGTCGCAGGCATCTTGCGCTTGCGGTCGATCCGCACGTGCATGATATCCTTGGAGCCGAACTCAAGGTCGAGCCAGGAGCCGCGATACGGGATCACGCGCGCCGAATAAAGCAGCTTACCCGACGAGTGCTTCTTGCCACTATCGTGGTTGAAGAAGGCGCCCGGCGAGCGGTGCAACTGGCTGACGATGACGCGCTCGGTGCCGTTAATTATAAACGTGCCGCTCTCGGTCATCAGCGGAATCTCGCCGAAGAAGACCTCGTTTTGCTTGGCATCGCACATCGTGCGGGTGCCGGTATCCTCGTCGACATCCCAGATCGCCAGGCGAATCGCGACCTTGACGGGCGCCGCGTAGGTCATCCCACGCGCCCCGCACTCCTCGATATCGTACTTGGGTTTTCCCAACTCGTAGCTGAGAAATTCCAGAGTCGAAGTCTTATGATAGTCCTCGATCGGGAAGACGCTTTTGAAAACGCCCTGCAGACCGAAATCGCCGCGCTCTTCGGGCGCGCGATCGGTCTGCAAAAACTCAATATACGATCGACGTTGAACGTCGATGAGGTTGGGTATCTCTGCGACCTTTTTGATGGTTCCGTAGTCCTTACGGATGCGGAAGTTCTCTTTGATCGTCTTACCCATTCATCTCTCCTTGGAGCTCGATTGAGCGGAATTCATGGACGGCAATTCGGCCTGCATTTGCTAGCGCGGCCGTCTTACGGACTTGAATTACAACTTTAGTAGAACCGGGGGTACGCTTTCAGCGGATACCCGTCGGGGTGTCCCAAAAGGGACCGGACAATATAACGGGTGCTGATTACGACGTGCGCGCGAGGCAGAACGCTTCGTTTTGCATCGATTTTGTTTTCGGCATATTTTGTCTTAAAAATCATTCGCGCCGGAGATACGTCAGACAAACTCAGCCCATCAAAATAGGCGAGCTCGTGAAGCCCCGGCAGCGACTCATGCAACACACAAAAAAGCGACACCCTGCTGACAGCGCCACCTTTGAACATATTACGGGACTCTTGACAAGTCGCGACGCCCTCCGTCTGACACGGAGGAGTCTACTTTGCCAGAATCCGATTTACGGAATTGAAGCCGCGCGATAGTTGAACCGCACCGCTTTTCTCCACCTAAAACCGCGCCCTACTTCATGCCTTGAGCTTCCTTGGGGTCTTCCTCGAACGCGCCCGCCGCACGGTTTTAATCGGCAGGAGAGTTCTCACCCGAATCAAGGCGAGTTAAACTATAGCCCCGG
>Ga0209075_1002496_pt1 | contig 16177 bp, 13 predicted proteins | sample Stecom2011_FD_187523 | JGI IMG/M metagenome (GOLD analysis project Ga0209075, IMG submission 187523) | Agricultural soil microbial communities from Utah to study Nitrogen management - Steer compost 2011 (SPAdes) (version 2) | ecosystem: Environmental > Terrestrial > Soil > Agricultural land...
CCTAAGATGAATGCCAGCAACTGCAAATAGCGTCCAGCAGCCTGCTGCAATCACGAAGCCTGTTAGTGCCAGCGGCAGGATCACAGCAAGTGATGCCAGCCGCTCATCCTCCTGATCCGCCTCTGACTTCATTCGCGAATGCCCTTGTAAACTGTTTTTAATGCCGCCTTTCAGTCTCATCTTTTGCTCTGGCGCAGGTCAAAGACTATGATGGGATACCAACCATTGGGGTAATTGACTAACCTCAAGGAGGTATTCAAGCCCGGCGACTGCAAAGACGAGACGTGATGAAATCCAGAAGCCCCCTTGTTAACCGGATTGCCATCGTGGTTTGTGCCGTTGTTCTGACATCCCTTGTCAGCATGGCAACGACGCTTGCGGTTTCAAAAAGTATTGAAGGTAACGCCACGGCAATTAATCTAGCGGGCGCACTGCGCATGGGCGCATTTCGATTGCTGTCCCACTCCGCTAGCCCCGAAGACGACAGAGTTGGAGAAGACAAGTTTCAAGAACTGGCCTCCCGTTACGAGCTAAGCCTCAAAGACACTCACATTACTCGTGCTATTCCTGCAACCGACGATCACCCGCTCACAAAACAGTATCGAGCCATAACAACCTATTGGGAAAAAACCCTACGCCCCGGCCTTGCAAACCATCCGAAGGGCGCGCCAATTAATCCCGAGATGCTTGCCGCAACCGAGTCCTATGTAGCCTCTGTAAACCAACTGGTCAGCATGCTGGAACGACGCACCGAAGCGCGCATCGGTTTGCTGCATCTTATTCAGATTATCAGCTTGGCCTTCTCCATACTTATCATTGTTGCCCTATTTGTTGATCTGCGAAACAGGGTGCTCAAGCCCCTACGCAAACTGGTGAGCATTGCGAGAGCCGTAGGTGAACAAGACTTTTCACAAAAAGCAAACATGAAAGGAAGCGACGAACTGGCGCAGTTAGGCAGCGCATTTGACCAAATGAGCAGCGAGCTGGCACTCACCTATTATGAACTGGAAGAGCGCGCGCGCAGCAAAACCGAAGAGCTTGAGAAAAGCCACGCTGCCCTGCAACTACTCCACTCTGCCAGCCGTAGTTTGTTTGCCAACCACGACCTGTGCAGCGGCGCAGTGCCTATGCTGCAGGAACTGGAGCTGCTGCTGGGTATAGGGCCGATTCGGCTTTACCTCCACGACAAGGAATCCTCAGAACCAGTGCAGGCTGTCACCACAACGACAACAGAGCGGCCCTTTTATTGCCGTGACCACCACTGCAATGCCTGCTTGGTAACACATGAGGTTTATGATGAACTGCCGATAGAAGAGAATGATGGTCGCAGACTGCTGTTGCCCATTCGAACACCCGGCACACTTCTTGGCACACTGGAGGTTTGGTACCCTGCAGACGAAGAACTTTCAGACACTGCCCGTCATCTACTGGAGACGCTTAGCGACCAGTTAGCAACGGCCATTTTTCTAGAACGCCAGATCACGGAAGAACAGCAGCTTACGTTGGCCGAGGAGCGCACAGTCATTGCACGGGAGCTTCACGACTCTTTGGCGCAATCCTTGTCCTATCTAAAGATGCAGGTCGCTCGCCTACGTCGCTTGAACATAGAAGGTGACCAAAAAAGCGCCCACGACGCCATTTTAGAAGAGCTAAGCACTGGCCTGAACAGCGCCTATCGCCAGCTACGCGAACTGTTGGCCACTTTCCGGCTGAAACTGGACACTCCAGACCTCGCTACGGCTTTGCGCAAAACCATAGCAGAATTTTCAACGAGGTTGGGTAAGGCTGTCGGCCTGAATTACAATCTCCCGCCCCAGGCACTATCGCCTAACGAGGAGATTCACACACTGCAGATTGTGCGCGAGGGTTTGGCCAACGCCGTCAAACACGCCGACGCAACCGAGGTTGCTGTAGATGTGCTGTTCGAATCGCCACAGGTAAAAGTAAACATAAGGGATAACGGCAAGGGTTTGCCCGAAGGCGGGCAGCCGGTCAACCATTACGGACTGATCATCATGCAAGACCGCGCCCGCACGTTGGGCGGCAAGATTAGTGTGCAAAACCGCGATAACGGCGGCGTTGAAGTTATACTTACGTTCATTCCAAAAAGCCGGCACCTTATTCCAAGTGAAACATCAAGCAGTTGAACACAAAAAAGGTGGCAACTTGAAAACGCCGCTACCTAATCAAGAGAGAGGAAGCGAAGCACCATGTCTGAAGTAGCGTCTGATACACCCGCCAGCATTTTGCTGATCGACGATCATCCACTGTTGCGCCAAGGCATCAAGCAGCTCGTCGAAATGGAAGAAGACATGGTAGTGGCGGGTGAGGCCAGCAATGCCACCGACGGCATTCGGCTGGCAACCGAGCTAGAGCCTGATCTGATTCTGATGGACCTTAATATGCCGGAGGTCAGCGGCATTGATGCACTGAAAAAACTACGGGAACTGAATGTGAGCTCCCGAATCGTGATGTTTACGGTATCTGACCAGGAAGATGACGTAGTCGCCGCCCTGCGCGCTGGCGCCGACGGCTACTTGCTGAAGGACATGGAGCCGGAAGACATGATTGCCCAGCTGCGCCAAGCTGCGCTTGGGAAAATGGTTATCAGTGACCGCCTGACAACCCTTCTCGCTGAAGCTTTGCGTTCCAACAAACCACAGCAAGCTTCACGCCCTGATTTCGACAGCCTAACCCCGCGGGAAAAAGACATTCTTCGGCTTATTGCAGAGGGCCTATCCAACAAGATGATTGGTCGCAAGCTGGATATCAGCGATGGCACCGTAAAAGTGCATGTGAAGCACCTACTCAAAAAACTCAGCCTGCGCTCGCGAGTTGAGGTTGCTGTGTGGGCTGTGGAGGAAGGTCTGCACAAGGGCTGAGCTATATCAAATCAAACACAGCGCGTTTTGTTTACTCTGGGCAGTCTGAATTCACTGCCCGGAGTTGATTATGGCCCTGCCCTTGCCGATTCGTTTGCCTTTATCCAGCAACCCTCTGATCAGCGACTCTCTGGCATTACTTTCTGAATGCCTGCCATCGCCCTTTCCTTTGTTAGACGCCATTGATCGCTCAATTCCGATGCCGATAAAACAGCTGGTTGCAGAAGCGCCTCTCAATAGAGTATTTGCTGAAGCTATTGCTGATGGCGAGTTTGACGATTTTGAAGGGCGCAGCATCCGGCTGGAAGTGAACGGCGGACACCCAGGTATTACGTTCGGGTTTTGGTCTGGCAGGCTACGTGTGCTGAATGGCCCGGGCGAAGCCACCATTCGCGGCTCCTTCTCTGCGTTCAAAACCCTCGCCGAACGTCGGCAAGACCCTGACCAGCTGTTTTTTCAGCGACGACTGGTGATAGAAGGAGATACGGAATTGGGTCTAGCCCTGAAAAACCTTCTCGACAGCCTAGAGTGGGATCTCAAGCTCCAGAAATTGCGTTTATTTTGAAGCTTTCTGTTGTTAGGGCCATATGAAACCCACGCGACCCTGTGCGATGGTTTAGGAACATCAAACGGGGAATCCGGCCCCGTTTTGCACAGTGAGCGAGCAAAATGAACGAAATTCACATGATGTCACTGGCTGAAAGGCTCTGCCTTACCGCCGCCTTTGTCTTTTTTATGACGGGGCTGCTAACAGGTATCTGGAAGTACTGGTGCATGGCCCAAAGCCCGAAAGCAGCAGCGCCACGGTACGTGGACATAGCCCACCGTAGCTCACTCATGTACAGCTTTGCCGCCGTGTTGCTGGGTTGGTTTGCCAGCTACAGTGTATTTCCGGATTGGCTGAATACTCTGGGCGCCGTATCTGCCTTGGGCTTTTTTGCTTTAGCCATTGGCACTTACATCATTCACGGTTTTTTGCGGGATACCAGCAACCAGCTACGCAAGCCGCACACGTTGGGCACCATAGCACTGCCGTTTTGGATTGTTCATGGCTTTATGATTACCCTTATTGTGGCTGAGGTGGGAGGATCGCTGATTTTGGGAGCCGGTGCCATGATGGCAATCTGGTGAACCGGTTCCGGTTCGGGAAGCTTTGGAGTACTCAAATGGCAAACGGCGTTGTAATCAGGGAGCTCAGAGTTGGCAATCTAAACATGCTTGGCAATACTGAGACCCTTACGGGCATCTACAAGCAGCAGGTTGACTCCGCTTATCTAAATTCAAATGGCTTGAGCGACGACCAGCAAGGCGACAAAAACCACCATGGAGGGCCAGAAAAAGCCCTGCACCACTTTGCCTCAGAGCATTATCCGCGACTTCGTAAAGCGCTGCCCGAACCCGCCGCTGAGTATTGTCAGCCGGGAGCCTTTGGTGAAAACCTAGTGACTTCAGGATTTACCGAAGCCGACGTGTGTGTGGGCGATATTTTCGCGCTTGGGGAAGCCGTTGTTCAAATCTCCCAGCCTCGCCAGCCCTGCTGGCGCCTGAACCTGCGCTTTGGCATTCCCGATATGTCTCAACGTCTGCAAAACACGCTGAGAACAGGGTGGTACTATCGGGTGTTGCAACCCGGGTTCGTTCACCGAGGAGACATTCTGACTCTTCAGCAACGACCTAACCCTGAATGGCCCTTGAGCCGGGTACTGTCAATACTGTATGACACAACTCTGGAACAGGCTGCACTGGCGGGCATGGCAGGGCTGGAACAGCTATCACCTCGCCTTCGCCAGATTGCAAAACAACGCCTTGGAACCCACGAAGTCGAAAGCTGGGAGGGGCGCTTGTTTGGCCCTAACGCTCCGTCTGGCCCACAGAAACAAGGCAACGTAACCGACCCATAACGTCCAGATTGTTGGTCTCCATTAACTCCAGAGCTTTTAAAGCGTCCTCTGAGCGGCCTTCATAGTGCGCACTTACAGCCTCCTTTGCGTACACATGCACCAGCCGGTGCGGCTCCTCGATAGCCCTGAAGTTCAACTGGCCGGCATACTGCTCGTTGCCGTCACCTTCGTAATACCATTGCCCAAGGCGGCATTCGGTCTCATCAGGCAAGCCGTCTGCTGTTTTATCGCAAAGTCCTGCCAGTATTTGATACACGGTTAGCTTGATTTCCAACTCTTCAAGATTGGCCAGCTCAATTTCAGACAACAGCGCAGCACTACCCAACGCCTCCGAGGAGGTACTGGCCAGACCGATCAGCATTAGCAATCGATCGCGTGCACTATCTGCCTCTGAGGCCAATTCTTCCATTTCCATACTGTTGCAACGACTCGCCCCAGCAACCGTTTGGGTTTGCGTACGAATACGTGCAATGGCATTTTCAATTTCCTTGGTCGCCTCACCTGCCCGAAACGCGAGATTTCTAACCTCTGTTGCCACCACACTGAACCCACGCCCGTGTTCACCAGCACGTGCCGCCTCAATACTCGCGTTCAGTGCCAGCAACGAGGTTTGATCCGAAACGCCATCTATTACATCTACCAGAGATGTAATACTCCCAGTTTCGGCTTCCAGAGATTCCATTTCCTGAGCCGAGCTATGGGCGCTTGCCCGTGCGCCACCCAACCTTTGCACGAGCGAGACCATTTGATCCTTTACCTGGCCTGATTCATCCCGAGTTTTCAGTGCTTCATTACGTCGTGAGCCCAACAGCAGCGATAGCTCACCAAAAGACCCTTTGAGTTCACTTAAGGAGTGTCCAAATTGTCCAAGCCCCGACATCAGTCGGCGACCAAGTTCTTGTTGAGCCATGGCGTATTGCAGCGCTTTGGCTTCCGATTCAAGCTGCACTTCCAGCTGAGACTTCTCCTGACAGAGCTTTGCCTCGCTCTCCCTGACTGCAGACAATTGTTGCTCAAGCTCATCAATCTGTTTTTTATACCGCCCAAAAAACATCCCGTCGCTCCACCAATTTAAAGAAATATATTATATAAATCTTTCAGGCTGAACGGTGTACGGAAATGTAATGATAAGATACACAGATGGGGGCGCCCCAAAGACGTCAAACCTCGGTTCGAACGAGCCTTTCCTGGTAGCCGGTATCTTGATATTGCAGCAGGACGCAATTGTTTTGCGTAATTGTCAGTCTGAAACCAGTACGGACTGTTCAAAATAGCCCGCCGGATGCAGTTGCCCTATCGGTGCCAGCGTCAAACCCAGTTCTTGGGCACGGCTTTCAAATGTTTCAGATTCTGCCGAGTCGACGGTAACAAGAAGGCCACCACTGGTTTGGGGATCACAGAAGATCAGGGTGTCCATGTCGTTCATACCCGCAACCCCGTCTGCGAACGCGGCGGCGTTGCGATAAGTACCCCCAGGGATACAACCGGCATCTATGTAGCGCTGCACATTTGATAGTACCGGTACCGCTTTGCGATTGATGCGAGCGCACAAATTGCTGCCACAACATATTTCCAACAGGTGCCCGGCAAGCCCGAAACCTGTGACATCCGTCATCGTATGCACGCCGCCTAATTCTGCAAAAACCTCGCCGGCTTTGTTCAAGCTCGCCATGGTTTCGACGGCCAGAGACAGGTCGTCCGGCGCAATCTCCCCCTTCTTCAAGGCGCTAGTCAGAATGCCCACACCCAAAGGTTTGGTCAGGTACAGCAAATCGCCCGCTTTGGCAGTATTGTTGCGAATGATGCGATTTGTGGCCACCTGCCCGGTTACCGCAAGCCCAAAAATGGGTTCGGAGGAATCGATGCTATGGCCTCCTGCCAAGGTAATCCCAGCCTCTGCGCAAACCGAGCGACCGCCATCAAGCACCTGCCCAGCGATCTCGGGTGCCAGTGTGGCTACCGGCCATCCCAAAATGGCAATGGCCATGATTGGGCGCCCACCCATAGCGTAAACGTCGCTGATGGCATTGGCAGCAGCAATACGGCCAAAATCAAAGGGATCATCCACCACCGGCATAAAGAAATCCGTTGTGCTGATAACCCCCGTGCCATTGCCAAGATCCGCAACCGCCGCATCATCGCGGCGCTCGTTACCCACCAGCAGCCGGGTATCGCGCCGCTCCGGAATACTGGTGTGAAGTATCCGCCCCAGTACATCGGGTGCAATTTTGCAGCCACAGCCCGCGCCGTGGCTCAACTTTGTTAATCTGACAGTCAAACGTCAGTCCTTTTCCGCTAGAGGCCTTGTGATGGAACCAGGTCCATACCCGGTTTGCCATACCAATATCCATTACAGGGCGGTGCCTCCACCAACTGCAATGGGTCTGCTGCCGGAGCCTCCCCACGACGCACCTGATCATAGCGGCGAACCACTTCAGCCATGCCCTGATGCTCGGGGCTTAGGCGCACGGTTGCTACGCCCATTTTTTCCATATCCGGTATTTCGCGCATCAGGTCGTAGCGGGAGCCAGACAAGGTTGAAATACCATTCAACCGAAACAGCTCTTGGGATTCCCGCGAACGCAGCTCCATCCCATCCGGATGCTGCAAGCAGCGGAATTCACAGTTGTCTTTGGGCAGGTTGTAGTGGCGGGCGGTAAAGCAGCGAGACGACCAAGCCAAGGGCAAGAAGCCCCAAGCAAAGACTTCCGCAGGCAAATCCAGACCTTCGTTTTTTAGCTCCACAATTAACTGCTGTAAGGTTTCTCGGCCCAGCTCTACGGGCAAGCTCCAACCTTTCAGACCCTGTTTTGCTAGCAATTTCAAGGTCGCGGTGTTGTAGAGATTCATCGAAGGGCCGGTCACGAATGGCAGTTTGTTCTGGGTTGCCAATTGCAGCGCACTTTGGTCGTTGGCTTCAACTAGATAGTCCTGCTGGCTGCAGATTCTACGTAACGCCCGCAGGTCAGCTTCAGACTCGATCAGCGTTTGCGTTGATAGCACGACCTGTTTGCCGGACTCCTTGAGTACGCTGGCGATCTCGAACCAATCTGCAAGCTTCAATTCACGGCGGCGGGAGCAGACGGTTTCCCCCAAGTACACCGTATCAACCGGCCATTCGGCGGCGTTGGCGTAGAAATCAAACACGGTTTGTTTAGACCAGAACCAAAGAATCGGGCCCAAAGAGAGCTTCATCATGGAGTTACTCCGCGTTATTTCCATTTGCGATGATAGGCGCCGATGGTGGTCAAGCCACCTTCCGACAAGCCCGCCAGCGTGCTGTTCCAAGCAGGGTCCACACAAAAATCCCCGGTGCCTGCATTTAGCCGGTCAAGAGCTTGGCGCCAAGTGCGCGCAACATCAGCGATATAAGACGGGCTGCGTTGGCGGCCTTCAATTTTTACGGCGCTGATGCCGAGCTCTTTCAATTCCGGTAACAAATCCAGAGTGTTCAGACTCACCGGCTCTTCAATGGCGTGGTACACACTGCCCTCAACTTCGAAACGGCCTTTGCACAAAGTGGGGTAGCCGGCAGATTCGCCTTTGCCATATCGGTCGATCAATACATCGTTAAGACGGGACTCCAAACCGTTCGGAGTTTCATGCCAACGTACAGCCTTGGCTGGCGAGCAGGCACCGCGGGTATTGGGTGACTCATCGGTGAGATAGGAAGACAAATAACAACGCCCCTCTGCCATGATACACAGGCTGCCAAAGGCAAATACCTCCAACTCGACCGGGCTGTGTTTTGCAACACCACGCACCTGATCTATAGATAACACCCTCGGCAACACCGCACGGCGGATATCAAAATTGTCCTTATAGAAGCGCAGGGCTTCGTAACTTGTGGCCGACCCCTGCACTGAAAGATGCCGATTGACTTGCGGGTGCTTGTTGGCTGCATAGTCCAACAGCCCCATATCCGCGAGGATAATTGCATCCACTCCCAGTGCCGCCGCCCGGTCAACGGCCCCTTTCCAAGTTTCCCAGCCATCCGGCTGTGGGTAGGTGTTGATGGCACAAAATACTCTGGCACCTTTACTGTGGGCGTACTCAATGCCCTCACCTGCTCGCTTGTCATTAAAATTAAGGCCAGCGAACTGGCGGGCATTGGTGCTGTCTTTAAACCCCAAGTAGACGGCATCGGCGCCGTTATCTACCGCGGTTTTTAGTGCCGGCAAGCTACCGGCCGGGCAAACAAGTTCCATGGGCTTTCTCCCGGTCAACGTTGCACAGACCATACGCCGGGCCATCTACTGGGGCATTGACCTTTGTCAGCGGAACCACCAATACCCGCCATGCCCCACGCCAATACCCATTTAGGGTTACTCCACGCACCATTACGTATAGCCAGTTTTTTTCGTTAGAGCCCATGGGTTTAACATTGCATAACAATAAGTTACCAGCGTATACCTACCACCAAACGTACCTCGTGCTGTGAATGGTTTTGGCAACTACACTTATCCACAATGGAGGCCATTCACGAACATGAGGGATCCCGATGAACAACATCATCAACAACCTCTCCATGCGAGGAAAGCTCATCACGCTTGTGATGCCCGCCTTGCTGGTGATCATCTACTTTGCCGTTGAGAGCATTGCCTTGAACGCAGGGCAACTGAACGACATGAAACAGCTACGCTTATTGGTTCAGTTGGCCAATATCGGCGATCCGCTGATCGAGACATTGCAGAAAGAACGTGGCCGCTCGGCAGTTGTGCTCTCAGGAGGGTCGGATCGGGAAGCGGCACAGCAAGCAAAGCAGGCACTAGCCAGCCAGCGCCTGCAAACCAATAATCGGTTGTCTGACTACCGATCAAACCTTACTGCCCTTCAACAGGAAGCCAGCTTCGGCCCTGAAGTAACCGCCAGTATTGACTCTGTCGATCAGAAGCTAGCCACTATTGACCAGCTCCGCAGTAGCGTCGACCGGGGCTCTCTGAGTGGGCTTGAAGCTGGAGGCCGCTATACGCAGCCCATCGCCGGATTACTTAACCAGATTCCTCTTATTATCTCGCGCTCAACTGATCCAGAGCTTACCCGCGACATTAATGCCTACTATGCTCTGGCAGAGGCGGCTGAAGCGGCGGGCAAAGAACGTGCAACGGGAGCCGCTCTCATTAGCAGCGGCGATTTTGACCTTCCGTCGATTCAAAAAATTGCAGCCTTTGAAGGCCACCAAGAAGCGTTCATTCGTGAAGCCAGCGCTATGCTGGTATCAGACCCCACACAGCTTACAGTCTTGGAAAACCTTGCCACCACCGAAGAAAACCGCGACCTGCAAGCGAAACGTGACACTCTTTTCAGCAGCCCTTCAGGCATGTACGCACTGAATTCAGCTGAGTGGTTTGATATTACAACCAAGCAGTTAAGCAACCTTAACGACTTGCGCAGCATCTTGCTCGACCGCACATCAACCGCTGCCGCCGATGGTGTTGCCAGCGCCCGGCACGATCTGTTGGTGGCATCTGGAATTGCGGCTGCAGCCATCATTGCAGTTTTTGCTCTGATGCTGCTTATGGTTAATGCGATAAACAGGCAGATCAACAACCTGCTAGACGGCGTGCGGTTTGCTATGGATAACAAGGACCTGAGGCAGCAAATGCAGGTTTCCAGCAAAGACGAGATCGGCAACATCGGTCGGGCTATCAACGAGCTCTTTATCAAGTTTGGAAGTGCACTCAAGCACATCGACAATGCCAGCATTCAACTAGCGACAGCCACCGAAGAAACCAGCTCCACAGCCAGTCAAAACGCGGCCCAAACCAAAAACCAGCAAACCCAGATAGAACAAGTTGCTGCAGCTACCGAGGAAATGTCCGCTACGTCTGAGCAGATCTCCCAAAACACCCAGCAGGTGGCAGACGCCGCCAATATGGTTACAGAGAGAAGCCGAACCGGAGAAGACGTATTGCGCAACAGCATAAGCCGCATACGCTCTCTAGCCAGTTCGGTGGGAGACGTAAATGAAGTAATCGAAGAGTTGGAGAAGCGCAGCAGCAGCATTGTGGAAGTGGTGGATGTTATCCGCAAGGTAGCTGACCAGACCAACTTACTGGCCTTGAACGCCGCCATTGAGGCGGCCCGAGCTGGAGAGTATGGCCGCGGGTTTGCGGTCGTGGCTGACGAAGTTCGAACTCTGGCCCGCCAGACGCACGACTCCACCACGCAAATTGAAGACATTGTTAATAGCTTCAAGGTAATCACCGACAGCGCCAGCCGTTCTATTACAGCCAGCCACAAGCTTGCCAATGAAACCAGCGAGCAATCCGCGGAGCTGGAACAAACCTTTGCGGCCATTCTCGGAGACGTGAACAACATCTCTGGCATGGCGACCCAGATAGCGGCCGCATCCGAGCAACAGGTTGCGGTTACCCGAGAATTGGCCGGGAACATGGAATCAGTCAGTGAGGTAGCCATACTGACACTTACCGGCTCTCAGGAGATATCCCACGTTACAGGAGAGCAGGCACGACTCGCCCGGCAACTGCAAGATCTGGCCAACGAGTTCAAGGTTGCAGCTGCTTAAACTTAGTGGGCTGATATGAGAACGGGAGCCACATGGCTCCCGTTCTCATATCAAATTAACTACTTGTCAAACTACATTATTTATTGTCTGACTTGCGTGCTTGTACTGCATCTTTAATTACCGCACCGCAAATTACGGCCAAGACACCCAATGTCAGTGCTGGCCAAACCAGAATATACGTACCATAAGCAAGTTCACTCATGAATGTGCTCCTTCAGGGATCATCGTGGGTTCATTTCCGTCTTCGTCTGCAGGCGCGTCGTAACTGCCAACGCGCTGCTTGATCAGGTCAAAGTCAAACCTTTCTTTATTACGCAGTGTCATTGCAGTGCACACGATGGCACTAGCACCATAGGCTGTGAGGGACGCTGTAAGAACCATATAGTCCCGTAGGAAGCCTGTGGCATAAACCAACAAAATCACGCCGGAAACAGCTCCAACAACTAGGCCAGCATTGCGGCCCAAGAAACCAAACGCCATAAGCCCGAATACAACCGCACCGCCCACAGAGGCTAGAACTTCGAAGAAAAGAACGGTCACACCGGTCATTTCCAATAGCTCAAAGCGCGCGATACAGAAGAGGGCCATGGCAATAACCACTGACCACGTAAACGCCGCGTTACTTACCCTGTCCCAGTAACAGCTAATAATCACCGGGAATACGATGGCCCCCCAAAGTGCACCGACGAACACCAGCATCACCAGAATATCCAGTGAAAAACTGGCAAAAATCAAACCTGCCGCGGTCGCTACAATCATGGTGCAGCGACCAATCAGCAACATTGTTTTAGGGTTAGGATTGTCCTTGGCAATATTTTTACCGTAGATGTCGGCCATAACGATGGTCGACAAGGCAGACAAGTCTGAATCTGCAGTGGATGACAAAGCACCGATTACCAACACAAAGAACAAGCCAACGAATACCGGAGGCAAATAGGTTGATACCATTTGCGGGATCAAGTTATTCATGTTGCCGTTTACCGGCTCGACCCCAACCGTCAATGCCATCAAACCAATCATACCGAGGCCAATAACAATGGCTCCGTACCCTAGAGTGGCCGTCACAAAGGTTCGTTTAATATGCTTTTCACGCACAGCAAACAAGCGTTGAGAGATGGTCTGGTTACCAATGGCATAAGCGAGTACCGCCACAAAAAAAGGCGCACCCTGATTCATAATCGCATCGACAGAAAAGAAATCGGCCTGCTCACTTGTGAGGTTTTTTAAGCCAGCAACCATTTCTGATGGTCCACCAACAGCAAACAGAACGGCGGGGATAATCACCACGGTAATGGCCATCAGCGCGACAAGCTGGGCAAAATCTGTAAACACAGAGGCCCGAAAGCCAGACGTTAGCGTGTAACTGAGAACACCAACTCCAGCCACCAGTACGCCGGTTTGAAACGACAACGGTGAAAGTACAGACACCAATGCACCGGCAGCGGTGAAGTTCACCATAAGACTGATTACGCTGCCCAAAATGTTGGAACCAGCCAGAATCAATTGGCTGGAAGACCCATGGCGCGCATGAATAAGTTCGCCAAGCGTATGGCCATTGGGTGCCAGTTTACGGAAGCGCCGACCAAACGGGTAAATGAACAGGATCATCAACGCACCCCAAAGGCCGTAGTGTATAGGCCCGGATACGCCATAGGTGTAGCCAGATGTAGCCGCCGCATAAAACGATGCAGCCCATATCCAGGTTGCCGTCATGCTGGCTGCGCCCATGCCAAAACCTACGTTATGGCCCGCAACCATAAACCCCGAAGTATCTTCTTCTTTCTTGCGAATTAGCAGGGTGAGTAGATAGGTGCCGCCATAAAAGCCGACCAGTAACACCATGATTGTCAGCACTGAGAACTGAACAAAGCCACTTTCGTTCAAACCAAAACCTCTTTATTACCGCAGTGCCAGCTGAACAGTGTGCGAATACGCGTATTCGACTACTTGGGGCACAAGTACTCAGAAATACCGCAGAGAGCGGAAAATGGACATTACGAGAACACCATGGGGTGTCGGCGAAAAGCAGCGATGCTAATTCGCCAAGGAATGAGGGTCGCTAAAGAAAGCGGAAGTGAATATAGAGCCTTGAAGTTTGTTTAGTCGTCATTGCAATTACAGCCTCTTCTGCCCTGAAATTATCTGGCGGCGGCTGTTTTTAGACCAGAAAGGAGGGTCACAAAAAAATTACTACAAGCGCAAAGCCTTTAATCCAGAGCGTTTCATCTGAAAGGAAGCATTAGAAGTTACTCGATATACGGTAAAGAGTCCAGTATTTAGAGGTCGTAACAATTTTACCGGGGCGCAGAACCGCCCCGGGAATGGCATGAAGTGAAAAATCAGATGATACGGGAAAACCGCTGGCTAGCGCCCTCTTTGCGATAAAAGTCGAAAATCTGGCAAATAGCGCGAATCAGCAGCCGGCCAGCAGGCTCTACTTGCAGCACCTGACCATTATCGCCAATCAACTCATCCGCCATCATCGGCTTTAGACGCGCCAACTCGTCTGCAAAGTAGTTATCGAAATCCTCCTGCCACTGGGCAGAGAATTGCTGACGATCCAGACGGAACTGGCAAATAAGCTGACCAATAACCCAACGGCGAATTCGGTCGTCTCGGGTCAGGTTCACACCTTTGGTAATCGCTAATTGGCCAGCATCAATAGAGGCTTCCCACGCGGGCAGATCATGATTGTTCTGGAAGTAGGCATCGTCAGTCTGGCCGATAGCCGAAACACCCAGAGAAACCAGATCACAATCCGAATGGGTGGTATAGCCTTGGAAGTTCCGATGCAAGCGCCCTGCACGTTGCGCAACCGCCAAGCTGTCATCCGGCTTGGCAAAGTGGTCCATGCCGATGTACTCATAACCCGCCTCAAGCAAGCGGTTGATAGTGTTATGCAGAATGGTCAGTTTTTGTTGCGGCGATGGCAACGTATCATCCTTGATGCGGGTTTGCGGATAAAAACGTTCCGGCAGATGCGCGTAACTGAATACTGACAACCTATCCGGCGACATTTCCAGTACAGCTTCGAGAGTATCCGCAAAACTTTCCGGCGTCTGGTGGGGTAGGCCGTAGATCAGATCGAGGTTAATGGAACCAAACCCAAGGTTCCGGGCTTCCTTCAGAACCGCTTCGGTCATTTCTCTAGGTTGTATCCGGTTAACAGCCTTTTGAACCTCCGGATTTACATCCTGAACCCCCAGACTGATACGGTTAAAACCAAGCTCCCAAAGAGTTGGCAGAGTGTCTTGATCCACTTCTCTGGGATCAATTTCTACGCTGTAATCATGCTCTCCATCGCTTTGCAGATTGAACAACTCAGCGTAACCATCCATCAACTCCCGCATAACATCTTTCGGCAAGAAGGTTGGTGTACCGCCGCCCCAATGCAGCTGTTTTACCGGGCGATCCGAGCCAAACAGCTTCGACTGCATAGCCGCTTCTTTCAGAACGCGCTCTACATAGGGCATCGCCTTGTCGCGCTTCTTGGTGATCACTTTGTTGCAGGCGCAGTAGTAGCAAAGGTGCGCGCAAAACGGCAGATGGGTATACAGGGAAAGTGGCCGGTTGCTGGCTTTGCTGCGGGCGGCAGCTTCCACCATCTGCTCAACCGGATAGTTCTGGTTAAACTCCACGGCCGTGGGATAAGAAGTATAGCGTGGCCCACTGAGGTCGTAGCGTTTGATCAGCGCATCATCCCAGATGAACTCCGGGAGTGTAGATTCAGCAGCTTGTGGTGCGGTGTCGGAAGCCATAATAAAAAACTCTGAGCGTATGATGTATGGGGTCAGCGCGGGAGCAACGCATTATAGGCGAAGCCGGCTAAACGCATCTTGATGCGAGTCATCTTGACTAATATCTGGATTTTATCAGCCTCTCGCCTGAACTACCCTTGTGCCTAGTGCGTATTCTCACTACCTACTATGGGTTAAGCGCCCAAGTGTTCCTCAGTGAAAAAAAACAAAAACCCGCCAGCAACCGGAGCGCACCCTCACATGGCCAACCTGATTCTGATTCTTGGTGATCAGCTGACAACCGACATCAGCGCCCTTGAAGGGGCCGACCCAAAACGCGACACAGTTGTAATGGCAGAAGTTCATGAGGAAGCCAGCTATACCAACCATCACAAGAAAAAGCTGGTGCTGCTGTTCAGCGCCATGCGCCACTTTGCTCAAAAGCTGAAACAGGACGGATGGCAAGTTCACTATCAGCAGTATCATCCGGACAACAAACATCAAAGCCTAGAAGGCGTTGTGTCTTCCCTGCTTGGTGATCTGCGTCCAAGCAACATCATCACAACCGAATGCGGTGAATGGCGATTACACAACCAGATCTGCCAATTGCAGAAACGCTTGGGTGTGCCTGTAGAGGTCCGCACTGACACCCGCTTTATTGCCAGCAAGCGCGAGTTCGCTAATTGGGCCGAGGGCCGCAAGCAATTGCGTATGGAGTTCTTTTACCGGGAAATGCGGCGTAAAACCGGGCTACTGATGACACCAGACGGCAAGCCAGAAGGCGGCAACTGGAACTTCGATGCCGATAATCGGCGCAAATGGAGCGGCAAACCGCCCGCTCCCGCGCCATTTCGAATAGAACCGGATGCCATAACCCGCGAGGTGATCGATTTGGTACAGCAGCACCTTCCCGATCACTTTGGCGTTACCGACGATTTTCACTTTGCAGTCACCCCGGAGGATGCGCAAGAGGCCCTGAACTACTTCATCGAGTTTGCGTTACCCTGCTTTGGCGACTATCAAGACGCCATGTCTGACAACGAAGACTGGCTGTTCCACTCCATTCTGTCACCCTATATCAACTGCGGCCTGCTCGACCCTCTCGCGGTATGCGAAGCTGCAGCGAGC
>Ga0209075_1002497_pt1 | contig 16177 bp, 10 predicted proteins | sample Stecom2011_FD_187523 | JGI IMG/M metagenome (GOLD analysis project Ga0209075, IMG submission 187523) | Agricultural soil microbial communities from Utah to study Nitrogen management - Steer compost 2011 (SPAdes) (version 2) | ecosystem: Environmental > Terrestrial > Soil > Agricultural land...
AAGAATCTAGGGCGATAAGTGCTTACATCATTAAACAGATTAGAAAACTCCAAACTATTTACATTATAACTTACAAGTATCTTCCCATCTTTCTCAAACTGAGGATGAGCCATAGCATTATAAGTAAATAGATTCGGAATATCCTGCTCCAGGGTCCTGAATATTAACTTCTTGTTTCTCCAGGGCCCTGTTGGGCTATCTGCAATAAACGTATATATCTCACCCGAGTTAAACGTCTTTTTCTGAGTAAGCAAAACATACTTGTTGCGAAGCTTAAACACGTTAAATTGCGACGAAACAGGTACAGTAGACAAACCCTCCAGCCTCACAGCATCATCGGGGTTATCACTCCATTCCATACCATTATAATATTGCCAATTCTCATACGGATTACCAAAGGCAGTACGCGCAACAAGTACTTCCGAAATAGGATTTACATCATTCCTTACATCCACCTGAGCATATATATAATTATAATCGCCATCACTCAAAGCCGCCATACCATAATGAATATCAGTCGATCCCTTAAAAGGTATAGGCTCAGTCCTTTTTAACTCTAAACCAGGAAGTTTATACTCCAATATATGAGTTGTTTCATACATAAATCCCCACATGCCCTCACCCCCCTGATACATCAGCGTCTGAAAGATATAAAGCTTGTCGCCATTCACAAAACCATGCCCTGGCCAATACCATTTCTCCTCATTCGGGTAACCCGGAGGAACCGCTGCCGAAGCGTTCTTATCACCACCAAAGCCATAAATCCCAATCGCATTCCCCTCATCATACAAAATATAAGTGTTCCTGTACATCCTGTCAGAAGTCGAACGCTTACCATCTTTCACCTCACCCACAAAAGAATCGCCCATCAAAAACAGGCTACTCCCGTCAGGCAGCGCAATAGAGTACATCCCATCACCTGCTGTTATACCATCCTTATCTGGAATTATAACTTTTGCAATAACACTGTCTAGTTCAATACCACCGTTAAGCCCACTATCAGTTTGAGCCATTGTAAGTTGTATGCAAAAAACAGTAATTAAAGATAGTAGTAGTGTAGTTTTTTTCATTATACAGGGGAATTGTAGTTTTCTGTTATATTTGATAGTTCGCAAAGGTAGTATTATTTCAATTCTGTACAAAAGCTTCTATTTTATGTCAACTATATCTAATTGCATATAATGTAAAATAAATCTCATTAATTATATGCTTTTAAATATAATTCTGTATATTTGCCTAAAATAACTGCAAATGCATATAATTATGACCTCAAGTATATCCAAATTTATAAAAATAAAACGCAAGGAAGCAGGGTTAACACAGGAGGAGTTTGCTGATAAAGCAGGGGTAGCCCTTACTGTAATACGAAAAATGGAACAAGGTAAAGAGAATCTTAGCTTGACTAAAGTTAATCAAGTGTTAATGATGTTTGGAAATAAATTAGCCCCGGTCAATCATAAAGAAATTGAAGAATGAGACAAGGTAAAGTGCTTTATAAAAATAATTTAGCTGGAATTATAACGGAAACAGATGATGGAGAATATCTATTTGCATATGATTATGATTATATACAAAGTTTCCCAAATCAGGCTATAGTTTTTACAATGCCTGTATCTAATAAAGTATATCGTAGTAACAGATTATTTCCTTTTTTCGAAGGATTGATTCCAGAAGGATGGTTGTTAAATATAGCCTCAAAAAGCTGGAAGTTAAATCCAAACGATAGAATGGGGCTGTTGTTAGCTTGTTGCAAAAATTGTATTGGTGCTGTCAGTGTAATTAATATGGAAAATGAAGTCAATGAGTAGAAAATGTCTATATTGTTATGAAGATTTGAATATAGATGAAGATTTCCATTCATCTTGTTGTATAAAATTTTTCGGATCTCCACAACCTCCTGATTTAGACTATTCAATGTATGAGATAGCAAAATTAGCCAAAGAGGTTGTGGAAAACTCTGTTTCTGTTCCAGGTGTACAACCCAAATTATCCTTAGGATTAATATCAGATTTTCTTAAAGACAATGGTAGATTAACAATTTTGGGAGCATTGGGAGGAAATTTTATTCTCAAACCACCAAATGAAACATTTTCTCAAATGCCCGAAAACGAGCATCTTACTATGAGGATGGCTCAGATTTGTGGAATTAGTGTGGTCCAATCTTCTTTAATACGTTTGAAAACAGGAGAGCTTTCATATATAACAAAAAGGATAGATCGAACTGAAACATTAGAAAAAATCCATATGTTAGATATGTTTCAAATATTAGAAGCATTTGATAAATATAAAAGCTCAATGGAAAAAATTGGCAAAGCAGTTGCCGTTTATGCATCCAACACACTGCTAGATTTATTGAGGTTATTTGAAGTAACTGTTTTCAGCTATCTTACCGGTAATAATGATATGCATTTAAAAAATTTCTCTTTAATTCAGAACAACGAGAAATGGAATCTGTCTCCGGCATATGATTTATTGAATGTATATTTACATATCCCAGAAGATACCGAAGAGATGGCATTGACTATCAATGGTAAAAAAAGGAAGCTTTCAAAAACCGACTTTATACATTTAGGTAAAAAGTTTCAATTAAATGAAAAACAAATTGAAAATAGTTTTCTTCGTTTTGTTAAAGCAGAGGATAAATTGAAAAGTGAGATAAAGCGATCATTCCTTTCTCTTGAAAATCAATCAAAATATTTAGATTTATTAGAGAGCAGATTGGTTATCTTTAAGTAATAGTTTACCTGTTTATTTTACCTCCATCACAAGAACCCAATCCCTCTGTTTATCAGAAGGAGGCGTAAAAGTCTGAACACCTGTTTTGTATCTCTTCCTAATTTTATGATACTTACCATTTGCCGGATTAAACCAGGATACCTTTTTGCGCCCCACCTCCAGCTTGTCGAGGTCAACTTCAACCGGCTTAGGCTGTGGAAGGTAAACCATAGCATAACTGCCTTTCCGGTTGCGAGTTGCGATAATCAAGTCGGTATAATCTTTGCCCCTGTCCGAAACAACAAGCGAATTATCTTCAATCCTGTTGAAGTCAGAATGAGAAAGCATTAATTTCTTCAGATGCCGCACCTGATAAGCACCTTTAGCCTCTATACCCTTTTGCCACCCAATAATAGTATCACCAATCGAAACAGGCGCACGATTAAGATCGGGATCAAAAAACTGCCATACCTGACAATGACCATAAGCCGCACCCGCTCCACCTGCAAAAACACCTCTATATGTACGAGCCCTCACATCATAATCGTCGTAAAACCCACGACTCTCGCGCGTCCATTTGCCATCCCAAAAGTTCACCGGATGATCCTCATAACAAGGCTCTAAATCCATCATCGGACGATGAGGCTTCACTTTTAGTCCCTCTCTAATAACCTTCCATGCTTCCGCTGTGCGGTTGCCATGGCTACTTTGCATGGTGTGCATATCAAGCCAATCCTCATTTGCGAAAAAGGCTGTGGTTGCAGGCGATGAAGTGTGATAAGTAATAAAAACATCACCCTCATAAGTCTCCTCAATAGCCTTAGCCATAGCACGCCAAACCGGCCTGTCGTCATGTTTTTTACCCTCACTCTCATAAACAGCCTGGCGGTCGCCACCCAATATCCAAATAATATTCCAATCGTCCTTATATCTATCAGCCAGCTTCTTAGCGTATTTATACGCCGCATCCGGGTTATTCTTAAATATCCTGGGCCCCTCACCCCACAAACTCGCCACCTTATCGCCCCAGGTAGGAAGCAGTCCAATATACAAACCTCTTTTCGCAGCCTCCTTCACTACAAAATCCACATGATCCCAATAATCATACTCACCCTCAATATCGGGGTTTCTTCCGTCAGTAACGGCCCATTCCAAAGATTCAAGATCCTTAAAAGGAACGCTCCCATACATGTTAGGCTCACGCAGTCCGTTCAGTTCAGCCAGTGCAACCGCCATAATAACATTAAATTCTTGCTTCTTTCTTGTGTTAAGATACAATTTCACCTCATCTCTCGTAAGTCGATGAAAAAGCTCCCAGCCAGTATCAGCCATCATAAAAAAAGGTTTTCCATCATTCTTGGTAATGAGGTGTGTACCTGTTTTGTCTACACTAATTTGTGCATTACAAACAGATAATAACAGCAGCGAACAGATAAGTAGACCTACTTTTTTCATACTGATAACAGCAGCACTATTTTACTTTCCAGATATTGTATTCATAAGGTTCAAGAGTAATAAGTGATGGCAATGTCTCAGTTTTTTTGTTCACTAAGTTCAATGCCTCACTTTGAGCATATGCAATCGGTGGTTTCACCTCCACTATCTGATTTGTGGTGTTTACCATAATCAATACCTCCTCATTTTGACTTTCTCTCAGTACACTCACAACACCGGGAGTATTGAATGTTTTCACCACTCCTTTTTTCAAAGCATCTGAGGTAGTATAGATGTTCATAATTTTTTTATATTCAGCAGTGTAAGAAGGATTGCTGTTCCAGTCGAGAGTATTTTGCCTGAAAAATGACAGAGGCGTGTCGTAACCAATCTCTTGCGAACTGTATAGCATGGGCGTTCCTCCCATTGTCACCGAAATTACAAATGCCGATATTGCCCCTCTCTCTCCATTAAAAGACTCTATTGGCGATTCATCCGACGACATATCATGATTAGTGCTGTATCTCATGCGCTGTTGTCCATCCTTCAATTGCTCATATTCCTTTCTATGGCTTTCATATAAACCGTTTGTTGTAATCTTACCCGAATACAAATCCTTCAGTTTATATGCAAAATCCCATCCATATACAATATCAAATCCATACGAAAAGAGCTCCGCTTTGCCACCCTCGGCAAGCATCAGTAGATCATCTTTTTTAATCACTTTCAATGCATCTATTGCATCTTCCCAAAAGTCACCTGGCACACCTTCAGCATAATCGCACCTATAACCATCAACACCCACCTCGGTTACCCAATATTTCATTGCATCAATCATTGCGTTTCTCATTGCTGTACTCGAGAAGTTCAGATCTGCAACGTCATTCCAGTTCATACCCGGAGGTGAAACTATATTACCATTGGCATCTTGAGTGTACCAATCCTTATTTTCAATCCACGAGTTATCCCATGAAGTATGATTTGCTACCCAGTCGAGAATCACTTTCATATCTTTCGACTTTGCTTTTGCAACAAGCAACTTCAATTCTTCTACCGTACCATAGTTTGCATTCACCTTCTTATAATCCTTAATAGAGTAGGGCGATCCAATCGCTTTCTCCACTCCCTGCTCGTAAATAGGCATAAGCCATATAACATTCACTCCCAGCTCTGCAATCTCATCCAAACGATTCGAAATATCATTAAAAGCATTCTGATGCTCATAGAGGCCAGGATAAATTTCATATATAACCCACTCGTTACCTATTTCATCCACCACTGGTGGTAAAGGTTCCGGAAGTTCATTAGTGCTGCATCCCGCAAACGTTGGGGTAGAAGCAACGATAAATAGGAGTATTATTTTTAAAAAGTATTCTTTTATGTTATTTGCCATATTTCTTATTTTTTTATTCACAGATTTATCTTTACTCTATCGCTGTTGCTCCTTCGGCAGTTACAGTAAAGAAATAATCCTTATCAATCAGAATATAGGGACCATCAAATTGTATGCCCGCACCATTATTATTAAATATAGTGCTAATACTCTTACCGTCTAAACTGGCAGGCAATTCAAAGTAATCATACGATACCCCGTCCACCTCTTCTGTGCCTGCAGGTGCTATTCCCGGCCAATTAGTGCCAGTAACACCGTCACCCCAATAGTGAAGAGCAATTGCGTCCCAGCCGGTTTCATTTACAATATAAATCTTGCGACTAACACCCTCCTCTGGTACTATTTCAGTAGCACCATCAGCAGTTACGTTAAAGTAATAATCTTTGTCAATCAGAATATAAGGACCATCAAATTGTATCCCCCCACCATTATTGTTAAATATAGTGTTAATACTCTTACCGTTTAATTCAGCCGGTAATACAAAGTATAAATACGATACCCCGTTCACCTCTTCGTTGCCTGCAGGAGCTATTCCCGGCCAATCAGTACCAGTCACATCATCACCCCAATAGTGAATAGTAATTCCATCCCAGCCAGTGTTGTCTTCAACATATATCTTAAAGCCCTCTTCTTCAATCGGACCTCCTTCGGGATCAATCTCCTCACCACCATCCGTAGTAATTCTGAAATAAAAATCCCTGTCTAGCACCACGCCTATATCGCCCAATTGAGAATCGTTGCCATTATTATTAAAGATTAGGTTAAGCGAACTTCCATTCAAATCTTCACCCATCTCAAAATATGTATAATTAACACCATTAATTTCCTTAGTTCCTGTTGGCTGTATGCCTGGCCATCCTGCTACTTCAGCATCACCCCAGGTATAAAGTGCCAGTGCCTCCCAACCAGTCTGGTCATCCACATAAACTGTGTAACCAGCATAAGGAGTTACATTAGGATCAACCTCTTCAAATCCGCTTTCGGTAAGAATCAGATAAACATCACGGTTTAGCGTAAATCCTTGCATTGCATCAATTTGCTTACCGTTGTTATTATTATTAAAGATAAGGTTCATTGTCACATCTTTAAGTTCCTTACCCATATCAAAAACAGTATATTCAACACTGTTAATCACTTCAGAACCAGTAGGCAAAAGTCCCGGCCATCCAGGCGTCACATCACCATCATCACCCCATGCATAAAGAGCAATCTCATCCCAACCTGTCTGATCGTTTACATAAATACTGTAGCTGTCTTTCACAACATCGCCAAAATACGATTCCCAACGATCTACCCAAACATTTGTAAAACTGCCCACCTGCACATCCAAAGTATGCACAACAGGCTCGTTGTTCACCGAGCGTTCCTCCCCCTGTCTTTTGGCAACAAAGTAAAACCCATCAGCCAATGTCTTTCCATTCTGAAATGATGAAGGAAACAGATAAATTCCCCATTTGAGGTTGTTGGTCGCAGCTTTCTCTAATCTCCACTCCGGATTTTCAAAAGCCTCTTCACCACCGTTAAAGTCGCCAATTATATAATACTCATCATCCGCCAGGCTGCCCGTGGGCATAATCATCTCTAGCAAGATTGCATTTTCGCGAATAGGAAATTCTTGCTTCTCATGATCAAATACGATCTCTTCTAAATCGCTGCACCCGGTAAATGCTACAAAAAGCGGAAGCATAAATAGCAGGTAATATATTTTTTTCATTATGTAGATTTATTTTGAAGTTAATAATTAGGATTCTGCACTAACCCCGGGTTCACCATAAGAGCCGAAGCAGGCAATGGAAACCACTCATATTTACGGTCGCGTTGTGCAGGCAATAGATTACCATCTTCGGTTGAACGCCCAAAAAACCACCACTGACCTTGTGTAAACTTATCAAAGCGTCGCAGGTCGGTTCGTCTTCTTCGTCCTTCCGAAAGAAATTCCAATCCCCATTGTCCCAGCATCCAATCCATATCAAAAGCATTAAAGCCTGGTCCCGGCTCATCCTTCACAGTTGCCCAATCTGCAGCCGAAAAATATCTACTTCTTACACTGTTCACCAAGTCTTTAGCACCATTAGCATCGCCGGCTCTCATCTTGCATTCAGCAAGCATAAAAACCACTTCTGCAAGTCTAAACTCCACTTCATCAATATCCTGAAAATCGATACCCGCCGAAGAAGGATATATAGGATATTTCACCAATCTCACACCCGAAGTAGCCTCACCCCAGCGAGGCGACATCACTGTTTCCAGTTCACGACCTTTGCCAAGGAAAGTACCCACTTGGTCAACATATACAATATCTTGTCCATCACGGTCGGCATCAGCTTTCAATGCTTCACCTGTACCATAATTTGCTCTTATCTCACCTTTCAAAAACATACCCTTATAGTTTCCCGTACCTTCATCGTACATGTAGTTTTGTTTTCTGATATCACGATCATCAAATCTCTCATACACCGCACCAAGTTTATCATTATATGGAGCCTCAAGAAACGAATTCGGATTATCAGTTCCACCATTTGGCAAAACAGAACCCGAGTTGTCAAACGAAGGAGTAAGTATTACACAGTTCCACGGACTCTGATTATATGTTCCGCCAAAGTAATCCCAAATATTGTAAGGCAAGAAAGGCATATTTCTCATCCATCCACCATTCAGCTGTCCCACTTCAAAGGCAAATGCCATAATCACCTCTGGTGAAGCGGCGTTGTTCAAAGAGAAGTTATCCCTGTAGTCAGCTGCCAAAGCGTAATCACCATATTTGTTATTCAAAATCTCCTCACTTAGCACAGCACATTCGTCGTATCTGGCCTCCTTAATAAAAATCTCAGCATTCAACAATAAGCGAGCCTTAATCATCCTGTTAACTGCCTGATTCATACGGTTAGGAGAGTTCTTTGTCAAATTTTCCACACTCTCATCAAGTTCTGTAATAAGGAAGTCAAAAATAATGCGCGATCCTTCGTCAAAATTCTCCGATGCACTACCCGGTATTTCCGATCCGGCAGATATATTAAGTGGCAATGCCCCTCCCCAAACTTCATAAATATTATAGTAAGCCCAAGCACGCAAAGTGCGAACCTCAGAAATATAAGTTCTAAGTTTTTCTTCAGTCATCATAACCGAGGCAGGATCCAGATTCTCCAAGTCGTTAATCAGCGTATTGCAAAGACCAATTGTTGTCCATGCTGTTTCCCAAGTCTGTCTAATGATTTTCGATTCTGGAGTCCATGTGTGACTCGATAGCACAAATTTCTCTGCTTCGTCCCAGCCCCACAAACCACCGTTCCAAGTGCGCCATGCAACCTGGTCGGCAGAAAATTCCTGCAGATACCAAAAATATTCAATATAGCTCAAAGCGCCCGTACCATAAATCGAAGCCACTGCACTCTTTACACTTGTCTCATCCTGATAATAAATGCCAGCGTCAACCCTGTCAAACACCTGCTCCTCCAAATCGAGGCAAGATGTCATCATCAGTCCAATAACAGCTAGCGATATCCAATAATATGTAAATGGTTTCATAATTTTCCTTGTTGAGTTTTTTGCTTTCATGTCTGCGGTTTATCTAAAATTAAGCGTTACACCCACACTCACTTGAGTAGCGGTGGGATATGAACTGTTACTATCTACACCCGGTTCAATTCCATTTACCCTCACAATCGAAGGATCGTTACCCGAATAACCGGTCAGTGTAGCCAGGTTCTTCGCCGATACAAAGAACCGCGCATTACTTATATAATCATTAGTTTTTGGTGCTAAATTATAACCAAGTGTCACATTCTCCAGCTTCAGATAATCACCCTTTTCAAGGAAGAATGACGATATCACCCCACCACCTGTCGACATGTCTTTATGATCGGTATAAGCTGTTCTATACACGTTATCGGTACCAGCCCCTTTTAGTCCCATACCATATGTTCCCATATTAAAAATATCGAATCCAAAAGCACCCCTAAAAGAAAAGTTCAGATCAAAGTTTTTATAACTAAGCGAATTATTCCACGAAAGAAAAGATGTGGGAGTACCATTTCCGATATATCGTTTATACTCAGGATTGGCATCACCAACAGGGATAGCATTGTTGTCATTATCGTATACCATCATTCTGCCATCTTCTGTACCTGCATATTCATAACCATAAAACTGACCAATTTTACCCCCCTCTTGCACACGAAAGAAGTATTCACTAGTACCCACTCCTGGCTTCAGATAAAGCTCAAGATACGATGCTTCATAAATATCGTTAGACAATTGTTTTAGTGTTGTCGTACCATACGAATAGTTAATTCCACTTGTCCATTTTACCGGCAAATTGTTAATTATATCAGCATCAAGGGCAACCTCAATACCTGTGTTTTTTGTTGTGCCCACATTCACCAAAATGTTAGGATAGACAAAAGGAGGTTGTGGTGCTGTGTAGTTATAAAGAAGGTCTTTCGACTGTCTGTCGAAATAATCAATTGAACCTCTTAGCCTGTTCCACAATGCAAAGTCGAAACCAATATTCGTACTTATACTCTTTTCCCATCCAAGCAAAGGGTTGGCGTTACTCGATGGAGCGTAACCATTTACCCACTCGCCATCAATAAAATACTGAGCGCGAGTGCTGTATGTGGCAAGCGACTGGTAAGCACCAAAATCCGATCTGCCCGTTACACCATACGAAATCCTGGGTTTAAGGCTCTGCACAATATCATTCCTATCTTCCATAAAAGGCATATTGGCAAGTTCCCATGCTATCGAAGCCGACGGAAACGAACCCCACTGATGATCTTTACCAAATTTTGTAGAACCCTCATGGCGCAACGAAGCAGAAGCCATTATAAGATTGTTCCAATTGTAATTCACCCTACCAAAAACGCCAATCAGTTTAGATAGCGAAGCACCAGTGCCCATACTTGCTTTTCCATCTGTAAGGAAGCTACCGCTGCCCAGATCGTGCCATTTAATATTATCAAAAGCAAAGTCGTTGTTACTTCCCTGCAATCTCTCCCAGTTCGAATCCTCATACGAGTAACCAGCAACTGCTTTTATACTATGGTCTTCAAGGTCAAGCGAGTAGTTAAACAACCACTCAACGCGATTTGTATACCATTTCTGGTATTGCACGTTAGCCCTTCCGCTATAACCTCCCCAGTAAGATTCACCCGATGTAGAAGGTGTATAGTATTGCTGTTTTAAGTCGTCGTAATGCAACGAATAAGCCAGCGAAGTATTAAGTACCTGATTATCCTGTTGAATAAGGTTAAGTTTGGCCTCTGCAGTACCTAACACATAAACACGTTGCCCGTTATTATCAATATCCTTCACCTCAGCAACAGGGTTGCGTGCACCAGTTGGCGATGTAGGCTGATAATATGTGCCATCTTCATTATAAACAGGCATTGTTGGGTTCATATTTAAAGCAGTGTCAAACATCCCTGTATTGCCCCATACTTCGTTTACCCTACGAGCATTAAGCGAACCATTAAGCTGAAGTCGGTTGTTAAGCATGCGTTGTTCTAAAACAAACCTTCCTGCATACTCTTTCCTTTCCGATTTTATATCAATACCTGTGGCATTTTTATAATTAAAAGAAGCACCATAATGTCCGCTCTGAGTGGTGCCATTAATAGATAAGTACTGGTTGTTATCGTAAGAAAAATCTCTTACAAGTAAATCATACCATACAGTATTGTGTCCGTAGTCTGTACCTCTCCTCGATCTTCTGAATTCATCGGGAGTGAGCACTGTACGCGGACTATGCGCCAGGTTTACACCAAACCAGCTGTCGTATGTAACCTGCGCTTTGCCTAGTTCTCCGCCTCCCTTCTTAGTAGTAATCAATATTACACCGTTTGCACCCCTGGTACCATATATTGCAGCCGAGGCAGCATCTTTAAGTACCGTCATCGACTCAATGTCTTGAGGAGAAAGGTTGCGTATATTTCCACCCGTAACACCATCAATTACAATCAACGGGTCGTTTGAGGCCGAAATCGATGTAGCTCCTCTAATCTGAAGCGATGAGCCTGAGTTTGGGTCAGCTGCAGCAGTGTTATTCACGTTCAATCCAGCCACCTTACCTGTAAGAAGTTCCATTGGGTTTCCCACAGCACCAGGTTGAAAATCACTTCTATCCACTTGTACTATAGAGCTCGATAGTTCCCTGCGGCTAAGCGATCCATAACCCACAACCACAACCTCGTTCAAGCTTTGTATGTCTTCAATTAGAGTCACATCAACACGGTTCTGACCGCTATAAGCAATTTCCTGATCAATATAGCCAATATAAGAGAAAACCAGTGTAGCTGGCGTCGATACATTAGAAATAGTATAATTACCATCAATATCTGTAACACTACCATTTAAAGTGCCTTTCACCAATATATTTGCGCCTATCACCGGCACTCCGTTTGCATCAACAACCGAGCCTCTTACTGTTGCTTGCTGTTGCCCAATTGCTAGTATCGGGAGTGAAGCAGCTACCAACAAAAGAAAGCCAAACACGAGTTGTCGCAATAAATGTTTGTTTTTAACTTCCATACATTATTAGATTTTATAATTTAAAATTAGATTTTATCATTAAACAAAACTTCTATATACAGTCCCGTCAATAGCGTTTTTCTCTCAAATACGGGATACTACAAACTTAATTAAAAAAGTTATTATTACTAACTATTAATAATAAAATCTAAAAGTATAAAAAGTTAAACAATTGAAAGTAAAGTATATGTGATATGTGATGAGGTATAAAAACTAAACTTACTATAAAGACCTGAATGCCCCTATTTCCATAATCTTGTCTTCAAAATCATCTTTGTGAAGCGAAGACTTCTTTAATTTAGACCTGTATGTATAAATGGTAGTGATGGAATATCTAAGAAGACTTGCAATCTCTGCACTGTCGTTTATCCCAATTCTTATAAGTGCATAAATACGCAATTTAGTAGTCAGATGTTCATCCTGCTTAGGGGTGATTTTCTCTTCTTCCGGAAGTAAAGCATTAAACTCATCAACAAAATCTGGAAAAATCTTCAGAAACGAATGGTCGAAATTCTTATAAAATTCATTCAGCTCATCCTCCACCAATCGGGTCGATTTTAATGTGGTGTATAGCTCCTCAATCTTTCCCGAGGTAGCTTTTTTATTCAACATCCTTCTATACGCCTCTAACTTATCAATGTAAGTTGAGCACAATCCCAAGAACCTGCCTATATACTCCTCCTTAATAATGTTTGCTTCATATAAAAGATTATTGCTACGCTGCTGTTCCCTGTTGGCACGCTTCAGCTCATTATTTAATACATTCAGCTCATTATTGAATTTCATGATCTCTTTTCTCGACTTAGCAAGCTTTCTTACCTGTGCAACAGCATATATTACAGCAGCGAGCAAAAATGCAGAAAGCACGCTAATGATAATTAACAACAATTTTAGCTTTTTTTGTTGAACCTCTTTTTCAAGCTGATAGGCACTATCAATAATAGGTAACAATCTAGACGCCTGCAGGTTTCTGAGTCTTGCATTGTAAAAATTAGCATCTTCCATACTAGTTTTCACGTAAAGGTCAGCTCGTGCAATCTGACCCTCTTCATACAATATCTCAGCCAAAGTACGCAACGAGTTGTTCTCCTTAACCACCGCCTGAATGTCCGATAAAGCACTTTTTATAAGATACACCTTACGCATCTCACTATCGCCCATGCACTCATAAAGGAATGCTAATATAGAAGTTAGCACAGCAAAATCTCTTGTTCCGCTTCCCACTCTGGGCAATAAATTTAATAGCTTGTCTTCTGCTTCTTCAAATAACCCCTCCTCAATCAATTGAGAAGTTTTGGTTATAGTATATAGATACTCGTTTTCGGGTAATAACATCAGCGCCGAGTCTCTATAATTATTACGCAAATCCAAATATTTGCCTACCACCTCATCACCCCTTGCATATTCGGCATGATATAAATAAGTATGCTCATAAACCAGGTAATAGCGAGCTAAGTCTTCACTATTTAGATAACTAGTGTTCACAGATCGCAATAGCTCAATAGCCTCCGGATAAAGTCCTGCCTTAGCCAATAGATTCGACTTCTTTATCATCGAGTTTGCCAACCTAACTCCATCATCATTATTCTGTGCAATTTCTATGCATCTGTCAATGTAAAATCTTGCAGAGTCGCTAATATAAAATTCATACTCTTTATAAAGCATCTCATTAATTCTGAAACGATCTTCATCATCAATACCATTCTGCACTAACTCACTCTTAATATTAGCTATCCGGTTCTTTTTACCCTTCTCGTATTCATTACTATATGCAATTTTAACATCAAGTTCATGTAATAGAGAATCGATTTTTGTGGAGGCAAAAATGGTTGAAGTGAACAAGAACAGCAATATTATTATTGTTAAATGCTTCATGCTTGTAATACGAATGAAAACAAAAATAACAAAAAAATCTGTATTATTGCAACTCAAAACTAACCACCACAAAAAAACCCTCCCCAAAAAGAGCGCTACACTCAAATGGAGAAGGTTGCAAAGAAAAGTTACTATGTAGTTTAACTACATATTAGTTACGATTTGATGACGTTATTTTAATTCAATTGCTCTCCCTTCAGCAGCACTCCTTTTTGCAGCCTCCAATATCCTAACAACAATAATATTATTCTCAAGAGAAGATAGGTCGGACTCATTTACCACAATCTCACCACCGATAACCCTGGCGAAATAGTTAAAAGGCTCGTTCGTTTCAAGAGGAAAATCAGTCACCCTCACCACCTCCTTAGGAGAGTTGCGAGTCAGCCTATACTCCAAATCATGCTGATTAGGCGCATCAACATAACCCTCCTTGCCATAAATTGTAAAATCTTTCCTGTCCACCGGCCAGTTCCACGAAGCCTGAATAACCGCCTGTGCATTAGGGTAGGTAAGAATAATTGTAGCCTGATCATCCACCTCAGGATAAACATCCGGCTTAATGGTCTGAAGCACTGCAGTAACCGTTTCAGGCACTTCGTTCTGCATAATCCATGTCATAATATTAGCACCATAACAACCAAAATCAGTTACAGCGCCACCACCATTCAAAACAGGATCGGTAAGCCATTCGAGAAACTCGGGAGAGCAGCCGATCTCAACGGGACCCTTATGGCCATCATTAATCCACACCTTGTTAATGTCGCCAATCTCATTATTCGCAACAGCCATATCAAAAGCCTTATATAGAGTGGGGTACCAGGTAGTCTCGAAATTAGTAAGCAGATGAATATTATTCTCCCTTGCCAAACTCTCCATCCTCTCGGCATGCTCAACGCTCACCGCCAACGGCTTCTCCACCATCACATGAATACCTTTTGGGGCGCACACCTCAACCGTTTTCAAATGATCATAAATCGAGTTAAAAGCAACCACCCCCTGCGGCTCAGCTTCCTCAACCATAGTCTGCAAATCATCATATACCAAATCCATGTCAAAGCCATACCTGCCAGACAGCTCCTGCGCCCTCTTCTTGTTAGGCTCGGCAATACCCACAATCACAATATCAGTTCTGTTCTTATGATTATTCAAAATTCCATGCACATGATCATGCGATAAACCATCAATGCCAATCCTCACTTGAGCATTAACCAATTGCAAGCTAAAAAGAGTTATAAATGCAAAAAGTATACTATATATTTTCATATGATTAATTTATTTTTTCTTGTTGGTATATGGAAAGGGAACCCCATCTTTTATCTCTTTAGAATATGTACTTCAGCAAGCCGGTGTTGTTTTTCATCAAAATCTTAATAACCAACTAACTCGTTTTTTACAAAAGAAGTAAAGGTTCTGCCTAAATCTGAAATTATATTATTTGTAATACTCTCGTCTATAGTTGTTGCGTAAGAAAATTCTAATGATGTGAGCTCTTCATCTAAGGAAATAATAGAGATAATGTACCTGTGATCCTCAAAAATAATAGCAACTTTAAACTGGTAAAACACCTCACCTTTTTTTATCAGCTTTTTATAAAATCTAAAATCACACCATGTTTTAGGCTGCACAGAAAATTGCGATTCAGTTAATTTCTTTATATCAAATCCTCTACTACTATTATCAACAAATTGAACTTTATCAAATAACTCATAATAAACTGATAACTCTTCATCAATTTTCTTGATTAAAGGTATGAAACTGTCTTTTAAAGCTTGTTTTGCAAGAGTTGAAGAGTACAATGGGGCATTTATCTTTTGGTTTTTTATTAGCATTAATTCCTTCTTCCAATCATCCTGTTCGTCAATACTCTCCCCTTTGGCTGCTTTTATAGATAATCTTATAGCATTTTCCGACAGTTTTTTCATGTAGTCAATTAAAGGTTTAATTTCTTCGATTTTTGCACTTGCACCTTCCGAAGGTTTCATCCCTACTATAATATCACACTTATTTAAAGCATCTAAATATTCCTTTTTCTCCTTAGAAGGAACTATAATCATTGGAAATTTGTGTTTCAACAAAATATAATTTACTAATAAACGAGCAACCCTCCCATTTCCGTCTTCAAATGGATGAATTCTGATAAATCTATAATGCAATAATGCTGCAAGTTCGATAGGATGTAGTTCGTGGCTCTTCTCTGCTTTGTTGTACCATTCTACTAAATCTTTCATCATC
>Ga0209075_1002498_pt1 | contig 16176 bp, 15 predicted proteins | sample Stecom2011_FD_187523 | JGI IMG/M metagenome (GOLD analysis project Ga0209075, IMG submission 187523) | Agricultural soil microbial communities from Utah to study Nitrogen management - Steer compost 2011 (SPAdes) (version 2) | ecosystem: Environmental > Terrestrial > Soil > Agricultural land...
TGCCAGTAGCCCAGCCCCGTGATTCCCTTGTCCTCCATGGAGGCGAGCAGCTCCTGGCCGACCGGGCCTTTCTGGAAGCGATCAACGGCTTCAATATCATCAAACAGGAATGGCAGATCGAAAATCTGGATGGCCTTGGAATAGTGCTCAAACTTGGCCAGCGATGGCGCGATGATCTGTACATCGTTCATCAGCAGGGCTTCCATTTCCTTGCCATCACCAAATAGCGAGGAGTTCGGATATACCTCTACTTTGACCTTGCCGGGCAGGCGCTCTTCGGCCAGCTTCTTGAACAGCAATGCACCCTGCCCCTTCGGGGTGTGCTCGGCAACAACGTGGGAGAACTTGATGACAATGGGTTCAGCGGCGGTGGCAATACCGGCCAGACCAATGGTTACGGCACAGGCCAGAGCCTTGACGGTGGTTTTCAGCATGTTGTACTACCTCTTGCTCGAAACGGAGGGCGATGATTCGCCGGATCTTGTTATTACTGCAGAGCCTGGGGCTCTGGACAGTTATCACAGCAAAAAACAAACCACCAAAGCAACAACCATACCAAGGTCGTACAAAGAACTCTGTCTTTACGCAGGCCCTGCACACAGCCGGTTCGTCTCATCATGGCATGAACCGGGCACACACCCGGCCAGTCACGACCCAGATTCTGCAGTGCATACCAACGGTAGAAATACGGCTGTACAGAAGAACAAATACGCTTCGACCCTAACCTGCGCCCGGCTGATATCCCGGCGTTGCTACATGCTCTGGTTTGTCAGGCACAGCATCCGTTTTCAACAGCCACTGCCATCACCTGCCCTGCCGGGCGACCCCAACAGACAACTTGAGCGCAACAAAGTATCGAGCCTGGCTCAGTGTTGACGCAGCCACTTGCCTGCCACGACGGCTCGGTTTGCGGCAACCCTGCATTGTGACAGCACACAAAGCGGCGAAAACCCGCCAGGCGCAAGACTAGCCTGGCGGATTTCCGCCAGCCGGCGACTCGCCCAACCCATATTTACGTATTTTGTCGTGCAGGGTTTTACGCGGGACCTGCAAGGCCTCTGCCACTGACCGCAACGAAGCATGCCCCCGCGCCAGCTCTGCGGCGATCAAGGCGCGCTCAAAGGCTTCTACCTGCTGCGGCAGCGGCAGCCCCTGGTTATTGGCCAGGGGCTGTAACGGAGCACTGATGGCAAGTTCCAGCCCCAAGGCAAAACGCTCGGCAGCGTTCTGCAGCTCCCGCACATTACCGGGCCAGTCATGAGCAAGCAACATCGCCCTTTGCAAGGCCGGCAACTCAGGTTCAGGTATCTGGTATTTTTGGCAAGCCTGCCCCATGAAATGAGTAAACAGTGACAAAATGTCGTTCCGCCGCTCCCGCAACGGCGGAATCTGTACCTGCGCCACGTTTAGTCGATAATAGAGATCGGCGCGAAAACGACCCTCATCGGCGGCCAGCAGCAAGTCCTCCTTGGTTGCAGCAATAACGCGGATATCCAGCGGAATCAGCTGATTGGAGCCTACCCGTTCAACCACTCGCTCCTGCAACAAACGCAGTAGCTTGACCTGCACTTCCGGACTCATACTCTCGATTTCATCCAGGAAGATAGTGCCGCCCTGGGCATACTCGAACTTGCCAATACGTTTTTTCTGCGCTCCCGTGAAGGCTCCGGCCTCATGACCAAACAGCTCGCTCTCAATGACTGACTCGGCCAGGGCGCCGGCATTAATCGCGACAAAGGGTGCGTTGCGTCGAGGTGACAGCTCATGCAGTGCACGGGCTACCACCTCTTTGCCACTGCCTGTTTCGCCGAGAATCAACACATCGGCCGACAAGGGTGCCAACGCCTGTACCTGCTGGCGCAAGCGTTGAGCCGCTGCAGATGCACCCAGCAAACGCTCACCCAGCTGTTGCTGCTCAGCCAGCGCCATCCGCAGCTGGCGGTTTTCCAGGACCAGCTGCCGTACATCCAAGGCCCGGCGCACACTATCCAGCAACTGCTCGCTGGCAAAGGGTTTTTGCAAAAAGTCATAAGCACCAGCCCGCATCGCCTGTACTGCCAGCGGTACATCGCCATGCCCGGTAATCAGCAGTACCGGCAGCTGATCGTCCAGCTGTGACAGTTCCTCCAGCAACTGCATGCCATCCATCCCGGGCATGCGAATGTCGCTGACCACAACCCCGTTCCACTGAGGTGACAGGGCATCCAGCAAGCCATCTGCCGAGCTTTGGGCCTGCACCCGAATGCCCGCCAGCTCGAACGTCTGGCACAGCGCGGTACGCAGGTGCCCGTCGTCATCCAACAGCACAACCTCGGTATCAGCAGCAAGTTTAAGCATCAGGCAAAGTCCTCCCGCGCTTCAAGATTGACTTCAGACATTATGGGCTTTAAATAAAGCTCCACACAGGCGCCGCCTTCTGGCCGGTTGGCAAACTCGAGCCGGCCACCCAGTGACTTGATCACCGCATCACAAATCGCCAAACCGAGCCCGAGACCGCGTGCGCTGGTTTTAGTCGTAAAAAAGGGTTCTCGTGCCTGCAGTAACGCCTCGGGCCCAAAGCCCGGGCCGTTGTCGACGATTCTCAGGGCAGTCCAGTCATCTGTTTGCTGCGTGCTCAGCTCCAGTGTGCGCGGCTCGCCCTGTTCAGCCAAAGCATCCAGCGCATTGGCCAATAAATTGCCCAGCACCTGGCGTAAACGGGTTTCTCCGGCTTCAACCCACAGGGTGGCATCCGGTATATCACGTACGACATGCACGCCCAACTCATGTATGCGTCCGGCCAGCAATGCCAGAGCATCTTCAATGGCTGGCTGCAGGGCAACATGCTCCGATGCTTGCGGGTCGCGCCGGGCGAAGGCCCGCAAATGCTCGATAATCGACGCCATACGCCCCGTCAAGGCAGTAATCAGGTCCAGGTTGCCTGCTACCTCCGGCAAGCGCCGTTGTTCCAGAAAAACCTTTGCATTGTCACCGTAACTGCGAATGGCTGCCAGCGGCTGGCTCAGCTCATGGCTGATACTGGCTGACATTACGCCCAGCGCACTGAGTTTGCCAGCCTGTACCAGCTCATCCTGGGTGCGCACCAGCGCTTGGCGGGTACTTTCACGCTCCAGCACCTCTTCACGCAATCGCTGGTTGAGGGTTTGCAAGTCCAGCGTGCGCTGCTGCACCCGCCCTTCCAGCTCGGCACGAGCGCGCGCATCCATTTCGATACGCTCCAAGTAATGGCGGCGGCGCTGCATCAACAGACCCAGTACCAGCAACAGCGCCAGCATGCTGGCAGTGATTACCGCCATCGCAGTCTGTACCTGCACCACCAGTTCCTGGCGCGGCACCAGCACATTAACCGTCCAGCTGATGTCTTCCAGCTGCTTGTCAAAGCGCAACCACTGGCTGTCAGCCAGTCCCAGGGGTTCCGGAACCTGGCTGGCATAAGGCTGGCGCCCGGCAATCTGCGCCAGCTCGGCCGGCATCAGTTCACGACTGGCACGAAACAGCCAGTCCCGCTCGGAAGACAAAATTACCACGCCATGGCTGTCAGTCACCATTAAACGCTCCGGCGTGTTGCCCCACAGGCTTTCGGTAAAATCCAGGTCCACCTTGACCACCAGTACGCCGACCACAGCTTCATCAACATATACCGCATTGCCAAAATAGTAACCACGCTTGAGAGAGATATTGCCCAGCCCGAAAAAAGTACCTGTGCGCTGCTCCATCGCCTCGAAAAAATAGGGACGAAAGCTGAAATTGTGACCGATAAAGCTACGCTCATGCTGCCAATTGGAGGCAGCAATGGTGGTCCCCCTGGTGTCTAGCAAGTAGACCACATCAGCACGGGTCTGCTGCTGCATGCGCGCCAACAGGTGATTGGCTGCGGCCAGCGCCTCTGTCTGCTGCGGCTGCAGCAGGGCATTTTGCACCTCGGGCAAGCGCCCGAGAATTTGTGGCAGGATCTCGTAGCGTTTGAGCGTACCGCTCAGGTTGGCAGCAAACAGATCAAGGGTCTGACTGTTCTTGCGCTGCAAACCGCCCAGGTAATAACTCTGGATCAATCCATGCAAAGGCCACAGCAGGACCAGCATCGACAATGCCAGAATCACGAAAAAGCGCCAACGCAACAACAGGGACGGCATGGATTCTCCGCTAGGGTGGTACAGACACTGTCCGCAACAAAAGAGCCTATATTAGTCGGGAAAACGAATCGGGTACATTTAATCAGGTAAGATAAAGGGCGAAAGGGGTCAGGTTCATTGAAGCACAAATGGGCCTGAGCCCTTTCGCCCTTTTTCTTTCACCCGGGTTCCCTAACCCCGCTTAAAAAAGGCAGCTTACTGATGTCCAGCATGGATTCAGCACGTACGCGTACTGTTCTGACCGCATTAATCGGCTTTCACATAGTCATCATCATTGCCAGCAACTTTCTGGTGCAGTTTCCGGTGGAAATGTTCGGCTGGCAAACCACCTGGGGAGCATTCAGCTTCCCGTTCATTTTTCTGGCCACCGACCTGACCGTACGCCTGCTTGGCAAGCAACCAGCCCGTCGCGTCATTGCCTGGGTAATGCTGCCGGCCCTGCTGGCATCCTACCTGGTCTCGACCCTGTTTCATGAAGGCCATTTCAACGGCTGGGCAGCACTGGCCAGCCTGAACCTGTTCGTGCTGCGCATCTCGCTAGCCAGCTTTGCCGCCTATGCAACCGGCCAGCTGGCCGATATCCAGGTGTTTGACCGCCTGCGCCGTTTACAGCAATGGTGGATCGCTCCTTCAGCCTCAACTGTCTTTGGCAACCTGCTGGATACCCTGGTATTTTTCAGCATTGCCTTCTGGCGCAGCAGCAACAGCTTCATGGCCGAACACTGGGTGGAAATCGCCTGGGTCGACTACATCATCAAACTGGCCATCAGCCTGATATTTTTCATCCCGCTCTACGGCATTGTACTCAATGCACTGCTGCGCCTGGCCAGCAGCAATCGTCATGCCCTATGTAACAAGCTCCAAAAAACGTGAATAATGAACTGCGCTGCCAGATCATTGTTGAAAACGGCCCAAAATGATCATTTACCGCCAGCAAGCTGTGCTTGTTCGCTGCCTTTCGCCCGGCCCTGACTGCCTCGCCAGCATCATTCAGCGCATTATTCCTGGGCCCAACAGCTGGCACGGATAGCGACCGGTTTCCGGGCATTAGTCAAAGCTGTCCAGCTCCGGCTCCACCGGAATGCTGTGCTCCTCGTTGGCCCATGCCCCAAAGTCGATCAGCCGGCAGCGCTCACTGCAAAATGGCCGCCAGGGGTTATCTGTGCTCCACGGCTGCTCCTTGTTGCACGTTGGGCATTTGAAAAGCACTGTCTTGTTGTCTGTCATACTCCGCCTCGCAACTGTTGCAAATACTGCTGGTGCAGGTTGGCCACCTGCAGCTCAAGTTCCTGCAATGTACCATCGTTACTGATTACGTCATCTGCATGACGCAAACGCTCCGTGCGTGACAGCTGTGTTTGCATAATCGCCCGAGCCTGCTCCTCGCTGGCACCATCACGCCGCAAGACCCGCTGCAACTGCATTGCCTCCGGTACATCAACCACCAGCACCCGCTGCACTGTTCGGTGCTGGCCACCCTCGATCAACAGTGGCGATACCAGCAATGCATAGGCTGACTGCGCAGATGCCAAGTTGTCGGCAATTGCCTTGCGGATCATTGGATGCAACAGCTGTTCAACCCACAGACGCTGCTGCGGATCGGTGAAAATCAGTTGCCGCAAGGCGGCACGATCGAGCCGCCCGTCAGCTTGCAAAATCTGTCTGCCAAAGCGTTCGCTCAGCCCTGCCAGCCCGGGCTGCCCCGGCTCCACCACCCAGCGTGCAGCATCGTCGGCATCCACCACATGCACGCCCAGGCCGGCAAAGATGTCGGCTACTACACTCTTGCCGCTGCCTATGCCGCCCGTCAGACCTACCAGCCAGGGTGTTTGCATGCCAGATACTCCATGAAGTGTTGATGGTTTTGCAACTGTCCGTCCGTAGCGTGGAGCGGGTCACAGCAGTGAACAAAACCTGACAAACAGCATGGCAAATGGCCTATGCTATTTGCCATGCATGTATTAACTTGACAAGGAGTTGCCATGCTGCGCGCTTTTGTTTTGACTGCCATAGTCCTGTTGACTGCCGCCGGCAGCATCAGCCCATCCGCCGCCGGGCCGGCGATTGAAAACACAGAAAAGGAACAGTACCTGAACCAGCTTAAAATACAACATGCCACCTCTAGCGAGCGCACTGCACTGTTGGCGCAAGTCAACAGCCTGCTCAACGAGCACGCACTGCTCAAAGGCTATCAAGTCGGCCGGCCCCAGGCAGCAGACTGGCTCTACAGCGTGCGGATCGCACAGCCCGGCACACTGCTGGTCCGCCTGGAGCAACGCCACGCCTCTGGAGCTGTCGAAGTCAGCAGCCAGCTCTTGCAGCTCTATGGCATAACGCCCTTTTTCAGTTACAGCTGTGAGCGCAGCCATGCAAAATGCAATATTTTGCATGAAAGTCGCAGCGAGCCCCTGCTGCAGATTGTTCGCCGGCCCGAAGCTGCCAGCGAACTGAGCCGCGCGCTGTCTTATCTGGTGCGGGAGCTGCAACGCTGATCAGTTTGGCACCCTGTCCACTATCAGCTACGCCCAAAGAACAGGCGTTTGAGCTCGCTGCCCGGCTCCTTGGCGCGCATGAAGGCTTCACCAACCAGAAAAGCATGAACGTTGTTGATCTGCATCAGCTCAACATCGGTACGCTGCAAGATGCCACTCTCGGTAATCACCAGGCGGTCTTCGGGGATCTGCGGCAGCAAATCCAGTGTGGTTCCCAGCGACACCTCAAAAGTATGCAGGTCACGGTTATTGATGCCAATCAACGGAGTGTCCAGTACAGTGAGTACCCGCTCCAGTTCTTCGGCATTGTGCACCTCGGCCAGTACATCCAGATTCTGTTCGCTGGCTGTTGCCGCCAGTTCTTGCAGCTGGGCGTCATCCAGACAGGCCGCAATCAACAGGACACAGTCGGCGTTCAGCGCGCGTGCCTCAATAATCTGGTATGGGTCGATCATGAAGTCCTTGCGGATCACCGGCAGTTCACAAGCAGCCCTTGCTTCCAGCAGATAACGGTCGGCACCCTGGAAAAAATCGATATCGGTCAGTACTGACAGACAGGCAGCTCCGGCTGCCGCGTAACTTTTAGCAATGTCGGCCGGCTGAAAGTCTTCACGCAAGACCCCCTTGCTCGGTGAGGCTTTCTTGATCTCGGCAATCACCGCCGGCTGCCGGCACTCGACCCGCTCCTGCAGTGCCGCGGCAAACCCGCGTACCGGTTCTGCTGCAGCTGCCTGACGCTCCAGTTCATCCAGCCCGACGATGCTACGGCGCTGTTCCACCTCTTCATGCTTGCGGGTGACAATTTTTTCCAGAACAGTCGGGATACTCATGCTTCGGACTCCTGCTTGAAGACGGAGGTAAAGGATACCAGCTCGGTCAGCTTCTCCAGCGCCAGCCCCGTATAGATCGTATCATGGGCCCGCTCGATGCCTTCTTTCAGGCTGCCCGCAATGCCGCTGACATAAAGTGCTGCACCGGCATTCAGGCTGATCATTTCAGCGGCCTTGTGTGCATAGGGCTGCGCACGCTTGTGCAGGGCATCATGGATCAAAGCAAAGGATGCCGCTGCACCGTCCACCCCCAAACCGATCAGCGACTGGCTGTTAATGCCAAAGTCTTCCGGCTGGATACGGTATTCGGTGATCTCGCCGTCTTTCAGTTCTGCCACGTGAGTGGGTGCGCCCAGGCTGATCTCGTCCATGCCGTCTTGCGCATGCACCACCATCACGTGCTCGCTGCCCAGACGCTGTAGCACTTCAGCCATCGGCCGGCACAGCTGCTTGCTGAACACGCCAATCACCTGACGTTTGACCTGTGCCGGGTTGGTCATGGGCCCCAGGATGTTAAACAGGGTGCGAATGCCCAGCTCGCGCCGCGGGCCAACCGCATGGCGCATGGCACCATGGTGGGCCGGAGCAAACATGAAGCCGACACCTACCGTCTCGATACAGCGCGCCACCTGTTCGGGTGTCAGGTCCAGATACACGCCAGCAGTTTCCAGCAGATCAGCGCTGCCACTCTTGCCGGAAACCGCACGATTGCCATGCTTGGCCACATGACCGCCGGCTGCCGACACTACAAATGCCGCTGCAGTGGACACGTTGAAGATATTCATGCCATCTCCCCCCGTGCCACAGGTGTCAACCAGATAGGGGACGTCGATCTGTACCGGCTCAACCAGCTCGCGCAATACCTGAACCGCACCGACAATTTCGTTGATGCTTTCGCTCTTCATGCGCAAGGCCACCAAAAAGCCGCCGATCTGTGCATCGGTACACTGTCCGGTCATCACTTGACGCATTACTCCGGTCATTTGTTCTGTGCTCAGGTCCAGGTTGCCAACCACCCAGCTCAACGCTTCTTTAATATCCATTCAGCAATCCTTACAAAAGTTCTTTACGCAGCTGAGCCGGACTTTTCGGTGACAACAGCCCGGGGGCTATGTCAAATACAGTCTTGGCACCCAGCTCACCCAGCCGTGCCAGTCTGTGCACTGCCCGGGCATAAGCTACCAGCACACTGGCGGTGAATTCAGGGTTGCTGCCCAGTTTCAGGGAAAACTCGACCACCTGGTTATTACCCTGGCCAGTCTTGCCACTGCGAATGACAAAGCCGCCATGGGGCATAGCCCCATGCTCGGCCTCAAGGGTGGCTTCGTCGATCAGGTGAACAGTGGTGTCATAGTCAGCAAAATAGGCCGGCATAGTTACAATGGCCTCGCGTACCTGTTCTTCGTCTGCGCCCTCTTCCAGCACCACAAAGCATTCACGCACGTGCTTGTCTCGGGTGGACAGCTCTGGCTGCTCGCCGCTGCGCACCCGCTCAATGGCCTCTTCGGAAGGTAGCGTGTACTGGACACCGGCCTTGACACCCGGCACCCGGCGTACGGCATCGGAATGACCCTGGCTCAACCCCTTGCCCCAGAAGGTATAGGTTTCCCCCTCTGGCAAAATGGCTTCGCCAATCAGGCGGTTGATGGAGAACAGGCCCGGATCCCAGCCGCTGGAGAGCAAATAAAGGTGGCCGGACTCGCGCGCCGGCTGGTCAACACTGGCATAATACTCGGGAATGCTGGCATGCGTATCATAGCTGTCCACCACGTTGAACAGCCCAGCCATGTACGGCCCCTGTTCCGGCAAATCGGACTTGGAGCCGCCACAAAGTATCATCACGTCAATCTCGTCGGTAAACTCCTCGACCTGCTCAATGGAGTACACCGGCACCGCACTGTCCAGCAACTGCACACTGGCCGGATCACGACGGCTGAACACACCAACCAGGCGCATGTCAGGAGACTGGGCAATCGCCGCTTCCACACCCCGGCCAAGATTGCCATAGCCGGTAATGCCCACTCGAATTCGGTTTGTCATTTTGATGCCTTGTCGTTTCTATTTTGAGGTTTGAATCTTTTGTACCGCGTGTTGTCTGGATTGGGTGCAGGTGAAGCCAACTTGCATTAAGGAAACGCTGAATAATGACCTGTGCTGACTGGTCACTGTTGTAAACCAGCGCAAAATGCTTGTTGTCTGCCCATTGGTTATCAGCAAACTGCGCACTTCCGCTACTTTTCGCCGCCACAGATGGCCGCACGGAACCAGCGTGGATGCACTTGCCTCAAGCCTGTGGATTCTGGAAACCCCCGGCAAAAGCACAGCCAACCCTTGCAACACAGGTCAATCCCCTTGCGCCAACGCCACAGCTTTGAACATTGCCTTGCGCTTGTTGAGGGTTTCTTCCCACTCACTGGCCGGTTTCGAATCGGCCACTATGCCAGCGCCTGCCTGTACATGCAAAACCTGGTCTTTGATAATGGCAGTACGGATGGCGATCGCCATATCCATATTGCCGTTCCAGGCCCAGTAACCAACGGCACCACCATAAATGCCACGCTTGACCGGCTCAAGCTGGTCAATCAGCTGCAGTGCACGCACCTTGGGCGCACCCGACAGGGTGCCAGCCGGCAGAATGGCCTTCAGCGCATCCATGGCTGTCAGATCGCCTCTCAGCTTGCCAGTCACGTTCGAAACAATATGCATTACATTGGAGTAGCGCTCAATCACCATACGCTCGGTAACCTGCACGCTATCCGTATCGGCTACCCGTGCGACATCATCGCAACCCAGCCCGATCAACATTTCGTGCTCGGACAGCTCCTTTTTATCCGCCAGCAGTTCACGCTCCAGCGCCTGGTCCTGCTCTGCCGTTACGCCCCGCGGACGGGTGCCCGCAATCGGCCGCACAGTCACCAGCCCGTCTTCAACCCGCACCAGCACCTCGGGTGAGCTGCCCACTACATGGAAATCGCCAAAATTGAAGAAATACATGTAAGGCGTTGGGTTGAAACAGCGCAGCGCCCTGTACAGGTCAATGGGCGCAGCCTTGAAGTCAACCGACATGCGCTGGGAAATGACCACCTGCTGACTGCTGCCGATAGCAATATCCTGCTGAATTTCTTCCACTGCCGCCTCAAAAGCTTCACGGCTGAAACTGGACTCAAATGCGGGCTCGGGCAGCTGCGTGCGGTTCAGGTCCACACCGGGTCTTGGTGTCAGCGGCTGGCGCAAACGTGCAGCCAGCTCATCCAGTTGCGCCTGCGCCGCAGCATAGGCATCCGGCTGTTGCGGGTCAGCCAGCACAATCAAGTGCAGGGTGCCGGCCAGATTATCAAAAACAACCACGGCGTCAGAAACCAGCAATAATATGTCTGGCGTGCACAGCGGATCCGGGTTTGGACACTGGGCCACCTCGGGCGTCACATAGCGCACACTGTCATAGGCAAAGTAGCCTACCAGCCCGCCATTGAAACGCGGCAACCCTGGAATATCGGCAATGCGAAAGCGTGCCTTGAATGCTTCAACAAAAGCCAGCGGCTGCTCACACTCATGCTGCTCCAGCAGCTGGTCACCCGCCCAGACGCTGGCCTGATAGCCGCTGATGCTCAGGCGCATGCGACTGGGCAGGCCGATAATGGAGTAGCGCCCCCACTTCTCTCCACCCTGTACCGACTCCAACAAATAAGAATAGGGGGTATTGGCCAGTTTCAGGTAAATCGACAGCGGCGTATCGAAATCTGCAAGAGTTTGGCGGGATAGCGGAATACGGTTATAGCCCTGGCTGGCCAGCTGTGAAAACTGTTCTTCGGTCATGACAAAAGCCTCAATGTGAGGTGGCAAACAAGAAATGCGCAAGGTGACGGGTCGCCGCAGCGACAGAGAGTATAATCAGGCGCAATAGCGCCAACGGTGCCATACCGCAAGGAAGAAAACAGCAAAAACCGGATTGCCTGTGCTCACCATAAAAGCCCTTTATGGATTTTTAATCGATAAACCTTAACGCAGCCATGCCAGGGGTGCAAGTGCATCATGGTCATAGCGTACAGAGATGCTTTGGCGGCGCTTGATCAAGTCCGGCCAGTGCGCTTGCGCACTGGCCGGACATACAGGAAGCACAGATTCAGGCTGCCAAAACTGATCAGCCCTGTACCAGCTCCTGCAGGTTATCAATAACCAGCTCAGGCTGGTAGGTCGCAACATCTTCGCCATAATTGTAACCGTACGTCAGCGCAGCGCAGGAAACACCTGCTGCACGCGCCGCAAGGATATCGTTGCGCGAATCACCAACAAACAAGCTTTGGCCGGCACCAAAACCAGCCTGCTGCATGACTGACAGCAGACCATCCGGCTCAGGCTTGCGCTGCGGCAAAGTATCACCACCAACAATCCAGTCGAAAAAGCCTTTCAACTGTTGCTCCTGCAACAGCTCCGGAATGAAACGCTCCGGCTTGTTGGTGACCAGCCCCAAGCGGATACCGGCCGCCTGCAGCTTCTGCAAGCACTCCAGGGCGCCCGGGTAGCGTACGGTTTGCCCGTTGGCTTCGGCGTAGGCTTCCATGAACAGTGGTAGCGCCGCTTCGGCATCGGCGTCTGCAACCGCGTCATGTTCGATACTGTCCGCAAGCGCCCTGCGCACCAGAACCAGAGCACCATTGCCCACCCAGTTACGTACCTTGGCCAGCCCTGCCGGTGGACGACCGAGCTGCTCCAGCATGCGGTCCACCCCGTACGCCAAGTCGGGTACCGAGTCCACCAGGGTGCCATCCAGGTCGAACATCACCAGCCCGGGCAGCTGGCCGTCAAACAGCGAGCGTAGCTTGATCATGCCTGCACCTGCACTTGCGCCAGTTCGTGGCGCATGGCCTCAAGTACTGCTTTATAGTCAGGCGCATTGAAAATGGCCGACCCGGCAACAAAAGTGTCAGCACCCGCCTCTGCTATGGCACGGATGTTATGCACATTGACACCGCCGTCGATCTCCAGCCGGATGTCACGCCCACTTTCATTAATGAGGGCCCGCGCCTCTCGCAGCTTCTCCAGCGTACCGGGAATGAACTTCTGTCCGCCAAAACCGGGGTTGACGCTCATCAGCAGGACCATATCCACTTTGTCCAGCACATATTTGAGCACCTCCAGCGACGTGGCCGGGTTGAACACCAGCCCCGCCTTGCAGCCACCATCCCTGATCAGCTGCAGGGAGCGGTCAATATGATCGGACGCTTCAGGGTGAAAGGTGATGTAACTGGCGCCGGCTTCGATAAAATCACCAATGATGCGATCAACCGGACGCACCATCAAGTGCACGTCAATCGGCGCGGTTACGCCATATTTGCGCAGCGCGCTACAAACCATGGGGCCAATCGTCAAATTGGGAACATAGTGGTTGTCCATTACGTCAAAGTGGACAAAGTCGGCACCTGCCTCCAGCACCCGGTCAACATCTTCGCCCAGGCGGGCAAAGTCGGCCGAGAGGATGGATGGTGCGATAACAAAGGGTTGCATTCATACCTCAATTAAAAATGTGGAAACGCTGACCAACGCCGGCAAGAGACCGTTATCCTGCGCTTCCTCTACTGTTCACGCCAAAGGTCATCCAGATCCTTGAAGCCCCAGTCCTCCTGGGACTCCCGGGCGGCAATGGCATCACTGCAGTGCGGTGCCGCCAGATTGACCACTTCACGCTCGATATGCATGCCGGACCTGGTCGAGTAAAACACTTTAACCTTGGGTACCAGCAGCGACTTTTCATTTTGCTCCATTACCACAGCCAGACGTCCGCTCTCCAGCCGCACCAGTGAACCGACCGGATAGATGCCAACGCTGCGCACAAAAGCCTGAAATACCCGGGGATCAAAATGTCCCTTCCACTGAGCCATGCGCTGAATGGTTTCGGCCGGGCCCCAGCCACGCTTGTAAGGCCGGTCAGACGTCAGCGCATCATACACATCACACACTGCAGTCATACGGGCCAGCAGGCTGATCCTGTCACCTTTGAGACCACGCGGATAGCCGCTGCCATCCATTTTCTCATGATGCTGGTAACATGCTTGCAGCACTTCCCGCGAAACGGCTGCCTCGCCTCTTTGCAAATAGCTCACACCAAACTCGGGATGGCGCCGGATTTGGTCAAACTCCTCATCTGTCAGGCTGCCCGGCTTGTTCAGAATGGCGTCATCAATCGCCATTTTGCCAACGTCATGCAGCAAGCCGGCCATACCCGCTTCGTACAGGGCGTCGTCGTCAAACTCAAGCTCTCTGGCCAGGCTGACCATCAGCGCGCAAACAGCAACCGAGTGCATGTAGGTATATTCATCGGCCTGTTTAACCCGAACAATGCTTAACAGCGCGTTGGGGTGACGCAGCACCGACTGGGTAACTTCGCTGACCACCTGCTGGGTCTGCTCAGTATTTATGCTGCGCCCCATGCGGACTTCGTTAAACATGCTGATTACGGCTGCCTTGCTGCGCTCGCAAATTTTTGCCGCACGACGCAACTCATCAGCCATGCTCTGCCATGTCCGCCCGCTCACCACCTGCTGCAAAACCAGCTCACTGCGCTCACTGACCTCATCACTGGTTTCGCCATCCGGCACATCCACTCCCTTCGATACATCAATCCAGACTTCGGTGACAGAGCTTTTCTGCAAACGCTCCAAGTCATGCCTGTCTTCAAGCAAAAAACCGCTTCTCCAGAACGGATGATCCATCCAGGAACCGCAGAGCTCATGGATATACATGCCCGGTACAACCCGGGAAACAGGAATTTTTTTCAACACAAGACTCACCTGTCTCGCCTGTCTCGCCTGGCAAGCCCCCGACAGCCGGCCCCGGGTCAGCTTACTGTTTCGACACCAATGCTTGCACAGCTGCTACAGCCTGCTGCAGTTGTCCGGTTCCGCTGCTGCGCAGCGTGACATGCCCTACCTTGCGCCCGGGTTTTTCAACCTTGCCATAGTGATGCACATGGGTATCCTTTAACGACATTAGCTGTGCGTTGGCAGGCATGCGGCCAATGCAGTTGACCATTGCACTGTAGCCAATCAAAGATGTACTGCCAAGCGGCAGTCCGGCAATGGCGCGCAAATGATTTTCGAACTGGCTGCATTCGGCCCCTTCAATAGTCCAGTGGCCGGAGTTGTGTACCCGTGGCGCAATTTCATTGGCCATCAGGCCGCCATCCACCTCAAAAAACTCAAAACCCAAAGCACCAACATAATCAAGATGCTCCAGCACACGGCGGGCATAGTCCTCGGCCAACGTCTGCAGCGGATGGTTTTCGCTGGCTACCGACAGCACCAAAACGCCGCCTTCATGGGTGTTGTGCGCCAACGGATAACAAACCACTTCACCACTATGACCGCGCACAGCAATCACCGACACTTCGCCTGCAAAATCGACAAACGCTTCCAGTAGACAGGGCACACCACCCAGTGCGGCGTGAGCGCCGACTACATCGTCCATGCTGCGCAAAACCTTCTGACCCTTGCCGTCATATCCCATGGTACGGGTTTTCAAGATGGCAGGCAGGCCCACCTCGGTGACTGCCTGCTCCAGCTGTTGCTGTGACTCGATATTGGCGAAAGCCGTTACCGGAATATCCAGCTCACAAAACATGGTTTTTTCACAGAGCCTGTCACGGGCGATGCGCAGGGATTCAGCATTGGGAAATACCGGCACATGCTGTGCCAGATAAGCGACTGCCTCGGACGGTACATTTTCAAACTCGAACGTCACCACATCCATGGTCTCGGCCAATTCCTGCAGTTCGGCCCGGGCGTCATAGGCTGCACACAGATGTCGACCGACCGGCGCTGCGCAGGCATCAGGTGCCGGATCGAGAAAACTGAACTCCATGCCCAGCGGCGTTCCCGCCAGCGCCAGCATGCGGCCCAGCTGGCCACCGCCAATCACACCGACTTTCATTACTCAGGCCTCACGCGGATCAGGGTTGTCCAGCACACTTTGTGTCTGCTGTTCACGGTACTGCAACAGGGCCGTACGGATTTTTTCGTTGCCTGCAGCCAGCATGCTGGCAGACAATAGCGCAGCATTGATAGCGCCGGCCCGGCCAATCGACAGGGTACCCACAGGGACGCCTGCCGGCATCTGAACAATGGACAGCAAAGAATCGACTCCCGACAGCATGGAGGACTGCACCGGCACACCCAGCACCGGCAAATGGGTTTTGGATGCGCACATGCCCGGCAGGTGGGCAGCGCCACCCGCACCAGCGATAATGACCTGAATGCCCCGCTCATGCGCCTGCTCTGCATAGGAAAACAGCAGATCCGGTGTGCGATGTGCAGAAACCACCTGCACTTCATGGGGAATACCAAGGGCTTCAAGTGTTTCTACTGTGTGGCTCATGGTTGACCAGTCCGACCTGGACCCCATAATGACACCGACCAGTGCGCTCATTTACTATGCCTCGCTGCGGGTTGGCCGCACCGAAGGCGGCCCCAAACAATAAACCACGCCCGAAAAATCACGGTCTGATCCTGTTTTCCGGTTGCGTGGTTGCGAAAATAAGGGGCCTATTATACTGAAATCGGCTGCTCGTGCACAGACCGGAACCATGTGGGGTACCGGCATTAAAATTTTTGCCAAGTGTCGCCTGCCGCACCTGCGTACGTACGGGAGCGCAGAAACACCCGCGCACGCTCCAGACCACGCCCCGAGCCCCCTGGACGGCAGAAATTCGTTTTTCAGAAGTAAAAA
>Ga0209075_1002499_pt1 | contig 16174 bp, 18 predicted proteins | sample Stecom2011_FD_187523 | JGI IMG/M metagenome (GOLD analysis project Ga0209075, IMG submission 187523) | Agricultural soil microbial communities from Utah to study Nitrogen management - Steer compost 2011 (SPAdes) (version 2) | ecosystem: Environmental > Terrestrial > Soil > Agricultural land...
AAGACGTCTATTTCTGAGGCCCCGTCAAATACAGGGGTGGCCACCTTTATTCCCATTGCCCTGGCGGCCCAACCTAGGTGAGTTTCCAGCACCTGACCGATGTTCATCCTAGAAGGAACACCCAAGGGGTTGAGCACTATGTCCACCGGCGTTCCGTCAGGAAGAAAGGGCATATCCTCTTCGGGTAAAATTTTGGATATTACACCCTTGTTACCGTGGCGACCGGCCATCTTATCGCCCACGGAGATCTTCCGTTTTTGGGCTATAAAGACCCGCACCAACTGGTTGACACCAGGAGAGAGTTCATCTCCTTCTTCCCGGGAAAAGACCTTGACATCCACCACCATGCCTGATTCGCCATGGGGAACGCGCAGAGAGGTATCTCTGACCTCCCGGGCTTTTTCACCGAAGATAGCTCGCAGCAAGCGCTCCTCCGCCGTCAATTCGGTCTCGCCCTTGGGAGTAACCTTACCCACCAGGATATCATTGGGACCAACTTCGGCACCAACACGAATGATACCCCGGGCATCTAGGTTCTTGAGAGCTTCGTCGCCAATATTGGGGATGTCTCGAGTTATTTCTTCCGGACCCAACTTGGTATCCCGGGCCTCGGCTTCATATTCTTCGATGTGGATAGAGGTAAACACATCGTCATAAACTAAGCGTTCACTGATGAGGATGGCGTCTTCATAGTTATAGCCTTCCCAAGCCATAAAGGCCACCAGGACATTTCTGCCCAAAGCCAACTCACCCTGATCGGTGGAAGGACCGTCAGCGATTACTTCTCCGGCAACCACCTGGTCACCCTTGCTGACGATGGGGCGTTGGGATACACATGTGCCCTGATTGGAACGCTGGAACTTGGTGAGCTCATAAATGTCACGGCCACCCATGGTGTCTCGGGAGAAAACTTCCCCCGACATGCCGTGGACACTTCGATCGGGTTTATTGTCTCCGCGATTGATGACAATTTCTGTGGCGGTAACTTTTTCCACTATGCCGTCATTGATGGCGGCCACTACCACCCGGGAATCCCGGGCAACCTTGCCTTCGATGCCGGTCCCTACTATGGGGGACTCGGGCACCAACAAGGGAACAGCCTGTTTCTGCATATTGGCCCCCATCAAAGCGCGGTTGGCATCATCGTTTTCCAAGAAAGGAATCATACTGGTGGCGACGCTGACCAACTGCTTGGGAGAAACGTCCATAAAGTCAACTTCCTTGGGCGCTCGGGTGGTAATCTCACTACCCAGACGGACGCTGATGGAGTTTGATGTAAAAAGTCCTTCGTCGTCCAAAGGAGCGTTGGCCTGGGCCACAGCGTACTGGTCTTCGTCATCGGCTGTGAGATAAACAATCTCATCAGTCACTCGACCTTGACCGCGATCAACTTTGCGGTACGGGGTCTCTAAAAATCCATAGCGATTCATGCGGGCGAAGGTGCTGAGGGAACCAATCAGTCCGATGTTGGGACCTTCGGGAGTCTCGATGGGGCACATCCTACCATAATGGGAGTGATGCACGTCCCGCACTTCAAAACCTGCCCGATCACGGCTAAGACCACCTGGCCCCAAGGCACTGAGGCGACGTTTATGGCTCAGCTCGGCCAAGGGGTTAGTCTGGTCCATAAACTGAGAAAGCTGACTGCTACCAAAGAACTCTTTGACAGCAGCAATGACCGGACGGATGTTAATCAGGGCTTGAGGAGTGATGGAATCCACGTCCTGAATGGTCATACGTTCCTTGACCACCCTCTCCATGCGGGATAGGCCAACTCTAAACTGATTTTGGAGGAGCTCTCCCACACTGCGCAAACGGCGATTGCCCAAGTGATCAATGTCATCGGTATCGCCTATACCCTGACTGAGATTGAGCAGATAACCAATGACGGCCACCACATCCTGTCGAGTTATGCAGTTGGTGCCGTGGGGCGGTTCGCCATTGCCGATGACGATGACTTTTTCACCTTCATCGTTGTACACGCTAAAATCTGTTGGCGGTGTTTCTTGAGAAAATACCCTGTCCAACAGTTCGTCATCTAAAACTTTTTCGGCCTCCACCAAGACTTCTCCAGTGGTGGGGTCGACAACGGGCTCTGCCAGACGACGATAACGCAGGCGACGGCGAGAACCCAATTTTTTATTTAACTTATACCGGCCGACATGGGCCAAATCGTAACGCTTAGGTTCAAAGAACAGGTTCTCAAACAGCGAGCGGGCGTTGTCCACATGGGCAGGCTCACCGGGACGTAGTCTTTTGTAGATCTCCAATAATCCCGATTCAAAGGAATCTGTATGGTCCTTTTCCAAGGTGGCATTAAGAACAGGATGGTCCTCACCCAACAACTGGGTAATTTCCGCATCACTGCCATGGCCAATGCTGCGCAACAAAACAGTCATGGGCAATTTACGGGTGCGGTCAACTCGAACCCAGGCGATGTTGTGGCTATCCGTTTCAAATTCCAGCCATGCTCCCCGATTGGGAATCAGGGTTCCAGAAAAAAGCGTATTCCCGTTGGCATCAATGCGACTGTCGAAATACGCCCCGGGAGACCGAACCAACTGGCTGACGACCACCCGTTCTGCACCATTGATGATAAAGGTGCCATTTTTGGTCATCAGAGGGAAATCACCCATGTATACTTCCTGCTCTTTGACTTCCCCAGTCTCCTTGTTGATTAACCTGACTTGGACTCGCAACGGGGCAGCATATGTAGCATCCCGCTCCTTACACTCATCCACCGAATACTTGGGCTCATCGAGATGGTAGGAAACGAATTCCAACAGCAGCATCTCTGTGAAGTCTTTGATGGGTGAGATGTCATTGAACATTTCATTGAGTCCTTCTTCCAGAAACCATCTGTATGATTCATTCTGGATCTCCAAAAGGTCGGGTAGGTCGAGGACTTCAGCTATCCGGGAATAACTTCTGCGCTCAAGCTCTCCCGCTTTGACTACCTTGGCCAACAATCATCACCTCTCGTCCAGATTTTTACCGGAATATACCAAAATAGCTTACCCTCCGAAAAAGAAAAATATTCCTTTTCTGACAAAAATACCGTTCTCCAACGATATTACATGGCAAGTTACAATAATAACACAAGAATAAATGCATGTCAAACAGAAAAGGCGCCCTGGGGGCGCCTTTGAAACTTTAGGCTACTTGACTTCGACAGTGCCGCCGACTTCGCTGATTTTATTCTTGATCTCTTCGGCTTCGTCTTTGGAAACCTTTTCTTTTAGTGGCTTGGGAGCATTGTCCACCAGCTCTTTGGCTTCTTTGAGACCCAGTCCGGTAATTTCGCGAACCGCCTTGATGACCTTAATCTTCTGATCGCCAACACCGGTGAGGACGGCGTCGAACTCGGTCTTTTCCTCGGCGGCATCGGCGCCACCTCCAGCAGCGGGAGCAGCAGCTACAGCCATGGGCGCGGCCGCAGTTACGCCAAATTCTTCTTCGCAGGCCTTAACTAAGTCGGCCAGCTCCAGTACAGTCATACCCTTAACAATTTCCATTACTTCATCAATTTTAGACATATCATTAAACCTCCTGATTTTTTTATATTTATGCCTGTTCCTTCTGCTCTTTAATGGCATTGATTACACAGGCAAAGTTGCGCAAGTTACCATGCATAACATTGACAAAACCTTTGATGGGAGCCTGGAACCCAGCCAAAACTTGGGCCAGTAGCACATCCCGGGTGGGCAGTTCGGCCAAGGCAGTGATGCCGGCCAAATCCAAGACATTACCCTCTACAAAGCCGGACTTGAGCTCTAGATTCTTGTGTTCCTTGGCGAATTTGGAGAGGATTCGGGCAGGGGCAGCGGGGTCATCATAACTAAAGGCCACAGCGGTGGGGCCAACTAAATCCTTCTTTAAATCGCTAAACCCAGCCTTGTCGGCAGCCAACTTGGTTAGGGTGTTCTTTAAGACCTTGTATTCCACACCGGCTTCCCGCAACTCTTTACGTAGCTCGGTGGCCTCGGCCACATTGAGGCCGCGATAATCGGTGACCACGCCGGAGACGGCGCGCTGCATCTTGTCGCTGATCTCCTCCACTACCTGCTGTTTGCTTTCCCGAACGGTTTGTGAACTCATGCTTACACCTCCTGTCGCAGTAAACTAAAAACCCTTCCCGAGACGGAAGGGCAAATGGCAGCACAAAGCGCGCATATCCTTTCCACCTCGGCAGGACATTAAGTCCTCAGGGACACCTGCTGTCTATGGCAGACTGATATTCAGTTAGAATAGAGCAAGTTTAGCATGTCGGTGCCCAAGAGTCAAGTATTAATCTTCTTTATCCCAGGCCGCAGCCCGCTGAGTACTGATTTTTACCCCCGGACCCATGGTCGAGGAAACAATAACGGAACGAAGATACTGACCTTTAGCTGCTGCTGGACGAGCCTTCATCACGGTCTCCATGATGGTCTTGAAATTATCAAGCAGTTTGGATGCATCGAAGGAGGCCTTGCCGATGGGAACGTGGATGATGCCCGCCTTTTCCGCCCGGTACTCAATTTTACCGGCCTTGATTTCCTGAACAGCGCGCCCCACATCCATGGTAACAGTTCCAGTCTTGGGGTTGGGCATGAGACCTTTGGGTCCCAAAATGCGGCCTAAACGGCCGACGATTCCCATCATGTCAGGAGTGGCAACAGCCACATCAAAATCCATCCAGCCGCCCTGAATCTTTTCTGCCAAATCGGCTTCACCCACATAGTCAGCCCCAGCTTCTTTGGCCTCGGTGGCTTTTTCACCCTTGGCAAAGACCAGGACCTTGACGGTCTTTCCAGTGCCATGGGGCAAGACAACAGCTCCCCGAATTTGCTGGTCTGCGTGCTTGGTGTTGATCCCTAGCTTGATGGCCAGCTCAACTGTTTCATCGAATTTTACAGAAGCCATGTCCTTTACTAGTTCCAAGGCTTCCCTGGGCCCATAATACTCGGTACGGTCAAATTTCTTAAGTTGTTCCTGAATCCGTTTGGACTTTTTAGCCATAGTACTTTCCTCCTCGTGGTAGTAGCGGAGTTAATTCCCCTCCCACAAAATTGAATTAGTCTTCGACGAGGATACCCATGCTGCGAGCGGTTCCTTCCACCATGCGCATGGCAGCCTCTACATCTGCAGCGTTGAGATCAACTTTTTTTAGTTCGGCAATTTCCCGAACGCTGGACCGCTTGACGGTGGCCACCTTAACTTTGTTGGGCTCGCCGGAGGCCTTGTCAATCCCTGCAGCCTTCTTGAGCAGAACTGCGGCCGGCGGAGTCTTGAGGACGAAGGAAAAAGAACGGTCCTGGTATACGGTGATCTCCACAGGAATAATCAAGCCTGCCTGTTGGGCTGTCTTTTCGTTGAACTCCTTACAAAACTGCATGATGTTCAGACCAGCCTGACCCAAAGCAGGACCTACCGGTGGAGCGGGATTAGCCTTGCCAGCCGGAATTTGTAGTTTGATTTGATTAATTACTTTTTTAGGCATGTTTTCCACCTCCTATTACAAAACTATAAAGCTTCTACTTGATCAAAATCCATTTCCATGGGTGTTTCTCTGCCAAAAATAGATACAGTAACCCGGACCTTGCCCTTTGTGGCAAGAACTTCGTCCACCACTGCCACGACCCCGGCAAAGGGACCACGGGTGATCTTGACATTTTCCCCGGCCTTGAATTTGACCTTGACCAAAGGCTCTGCATCATCAACCCGCTTCATAATGCCCCGCAGTTCGGACTCAGACAGCGGAATAGGACGAGGACCAGAGCCCACAAAGCCAGTCACCCCCGGCGTATTGCGGACAACAAACCATGACTCATCGGTCATGATCATTTCCACCAAAACATAGCCGGGAAAAACTTTCTTCTGCACAGTTTTACCAGCCTTGGGGTCGCGTTCTTCCTCCATGGGCACGCGAACGCGAAAAATCCTGTCTTCCATTTTCATATGAACCAGACGTTTTTCCAAATTAGCCTTAACCTTATTCTCATAACCTGAGTAGGTATGAACTACATACCACTTGGCTTCTTTGCTATCGTAATTCAGGGATCCAACCCCCCTTGCCACTAAAAGATGAGCCTCAATACCTGCTGAAACCCGAGATCCACTACCCAAATAACTAACGCCACAGCGACTACGGTAACGACAACGATACTTGTATAGGTGGTCAGCTCGCGTCTATTAGGCCATTGAACTTTTTTGAGTTCACGACGCACATCTTTAAAAAATGTTAATAACTTTCTCATGTTCCGATCCCCCTGCTACTTGGTTTCCCTATGCAAAGTGTGCTCTTTGCAGAATCGACAATACTTCTTCATTTCAATCCGGTCAGGGGTGTTTTTCTTATTCTTTTTAGTTGTATAATTCCTCTGTTTGCACTCGGTACAGGCCAATGTTACAAGTACACGCATAGCCCAACACCTCCTCCACTGCTTGACCAGCCGGAAATTATGTCACTTATCAAATCTAACACAATAAAGGCCCCATTGTCAAACTATTTGTTAGAAAAAAAGTGACCGCAGAGCGGTCACTTAGCTAGCAGACGTTACAACCCCGGAACCAACGGTGCGACCACCTTCGCGAATAGAGAACCGCAGTCCCTCTTCGATGGCTATGGGGGTGATTAGTTCGACTTCCAGGTTGACGTTATCACCAGGCATGACCATTTCTACACCTTCAGCCAAAGAGACAACACCGGTAACATCAGTAGTCCGGAAATAGAACTGGGGACGATAACCGTTAAAGAATGCAGTATGACGTCCGCCCTCTTCTTTGGACAGAATGTAGACTTCAGCCTTAAACTTGGTCAAGGGCTTGATGGAGCCGGGCTTGGCAACAACCTGACCGCGCTCAACATCTTTGCGGTCTACACCGCGGAGCAGAACCCCAATGTTGTCGCCGGCTTCTGCATAGTCCAAAAGCTTGCGGAACATCTCAACACCAGTACATACGGTCTTGCGAGCGGATTCGGCCAGACCGACGATTTCAATCTCATCGCCAACCTTGACAGAGCCACGCTCAACACGGCCAGTGACAACAGTGCCGCGACCGGTGATGGTGAATACGTCCTCGATGGGCATCAAGAAAGGCTTATCAACATCGCGCTCAGGACGGGGGATATAATCGTCCACAGCATTCATCAGTTCCATAATACTTTCGCCCCACTCACCGTCAGGTTCTTCCAGAGCCTTGAGGGCAGAACCTTTGATTACGGGAACATCGTCACCGGGGAACTCATATTCGCTGAGCAATTCGCGAACTTCCATCTCAACCAGCTCCAGCAGCTCCTCATCATCAACCATGTCGACCTTGTTCAAGAACACAATGATGTTGGGCACGCCAACGTTGCGAGCCAGCAGGATGTGTTCCCGAGTCTGGGGCATGGGACCGTCGGCGGCGGATACAACCAGAATAGAACCATCCATCTGGGCAGCACCTGTGATCATGTTCTTGACATAGTCAGCGTGACCAGGGCAGTCGACGTGGGCATAATGCCTGTTCTCAGTCTCGTACTCCACGTGGGAAGTGGAAATCGTGATACCTCTAGCCTTCTCTTCAGGGGCCTTGTCAATGGTGTCAAAGGCTGCCGCTTCGGACAAACCTTTGCTTGCCAACACAGTAGTAATAGCAGCAGTCAAAGTAGTCTTGCCGTGGTCAACGTGACCAATAGTACCTATGTTGACATGGGGCTTTGTGCGTTCAAACTTTTGCTTTGCCAACGTAACTCATCCTCCTTATTGAAAACTATGTTAACCATAATTTACTGTAAAATACCTGTACTCAATAAAATGGTGGCGGCGCAGGGACTTGAACCCCGGACACTGCGGGTATGAACCGCATGCTCTAGCCAGCTGAGCTACGCCGCCATGTTAGTGGAGCTCATGACCGGGATTGAACCGGTGACCTTATCCTTACCAAGGATACGCTCTACCGACTGAGCTACATGAGCAAACACATAAAGAGACAAGTATTCCAGTACTGTGATGGAGCTCACGACCGGGATTGAACCGGTGACCTTATCCTTACCAAGGATACGCTCTGCCGACTGAGCTACGTGAGCAAGAATGGTTGCGGGGGTAGGACTTGAACCTACGACCTCCGGGTTATGAGCCCGACGAGCTACCAACTGCTCCACCCCGCGCTGGAGCGGGTGATGGGAATCGAACCCACGTAACTAGCTTGGAAGGCTAGGGCTCTACCATTGAGCTACACCCGCAAAATGGTGGAGAGGACTGGATTCGAACCAGTGAAGGCTGAGCCAGCAGATTTACAGTCTGCCCCCTTTGGCCAACTCGGGAACCTCTCCACAGTTAACATTTCAATCACAAACAATATTATACACAGCAGCGCCAACAAGGTCAAGGAAATAAATAATCCATTTTTTGATTAGCTAAAATCTCTAACCTCCAAGTAGCGCTCCATCTTTCTTTTTACCCGCTGCAGGGCATTGTCGATGGACTTTACATGGCGCTGAAGCTCCACTGCAATCTCTTGGTAGGACTTACCCTCCAAATAAAGCATCAGAACCCGACGCTCCAGACTGCTGAGGATTTCACTCATCTTCTTTTCAATGTCCCCATACTCCTCGCGATTAATCATGAGTTCTTCGGGATCGGTGATTTTTGCACCGGAAATAACATCCATCAAGGTCCGATCAGAATCCTCATCGAAAATCGGTTTATTTAGGGAGACATAAGAATTTAAGGGAATGTGTTTTTGCCGGGTGGCTGTTTTGATGGCGGTGATGATTTGCCGGGTAACACATAATTCGGCGAAAGCCTTAAAGGAAGCAAGCTTGTCCGGGCGAAAATCGCGGATAGACTTATAAAGGCCTATCATACCTTCTTGGATGATATCTTCGCGATCCGCGCCAATTAAGAAATAAGAACGGGCTTTGGCTCTGACAAAATTTTTATATTTGTTAATTAAAAATTCGGTGGCCTGGTTATTCCCTGTACATGCTGCCTGGACAATCTCTTCGTCATTGAGCATGTCCCAATTAAAACTGTCCACTTTGACAGTAATGGTCACGCAACTTCCCCTCCCCTTAGGTTCTGTTGTTTAATTATAACTAAACTGCTGACAAAGCGTCAAGGCTGTTCATCGTCATTTCTGATTTTTTCCAAATGTTTACGGTGAGAGTCTTTGAGACGGTTGGCAAATGCAGTGGTTGGCTTGTCCATCAAAGTCTTTCCCGCCGCAGCCGAAATATTGCCAATTACCCTGTTGACCTCCAAATAGAATTCACGGCTGGACCAACGCCGGGCGCCTTTTCCCAAAACAATCTGTTGTTGTGCCCAGTCGGAGGTGACAACTCCCACCTTGTTTCTATTCTGCTGAGAAAGGGTGGAGACAAGGCTTTCAATCAAGGAATCTGCGGTCTGCCCGTAATCGGTATAGCGGATCTCTATGCCGGAACGATGTTCTACTTTCTTTTTGCCTTTGCTTCGGTAGGCATCAAATACTATGATGATATGCAGATCGGTAAAGGCCTGGTATTCCAGGAGTATCTCCACAAGCTTATGTCGAGCGTCTCCCAAGGCGTTTTTGGCCAAAGGCTTCAAATTTGGCCAGCTGCCAATTACATTGTAACCGTCAATTATCAGGTAATCCATGGCCCGGATTCCTCTGACGCAGGATTTCATAGAGCAACACAGCCCCGGCCACCGAAACGTTGAGGGAGTCTACCTGCCCCAAGGTGGGTATGCTGACGATGTAATCACTCTTCTCCTTTAGTAGCCGGGAAACACCGCTCCCCTCGCCGCCCAGAATAAGGGCCACCGGGAAATCCCACTTTACTTGCCAGTAATTTTCTCCTGCCATATCTGCCGCCGCCACCCAAAACCCGGCATCCTTGACAGCCTTTATTGCCTGGGCTAAATTGCCCACCCGAGCCACCTTTACTGACTCTATGCCCCCCATGGATACCCGGGCCACGGTGTCAGTGAGTTGAGCCGAGCGACGCTTGGGTATGATTACGCCCACCACCCCAGCACATTCCGCGGTGCGCAACAGGGCACCCAGGTTGTGGGGGTCTTCCACTCCATCCAAAATTAGGATTATAGGATTATGCTGCTTATGGGTGGAGGCCAATATATCTTCTAATTCATGGTACTGCCAGGCCGCAATCTCAGCGATGAAACCCTGATGATTGAGATCAGGGGCAACGTTGTCCAATTTTTGTCTAGGAACAAATTGGACTGGACATCCCTGTTCTTTGGCCAGATCCAGCAAGGACCGAAGATTGCCCCGGGTGTTTTTGGCCACCAAAACCCTGTTCAAGGGCCTTTCTCCCTTTAACGCAGCAATGACATTATTTCTACCGGCAATCAGTTCAGACATCCTTTTTCACCTGCCAACGCCCACAGGACATAGAACCCTCAGGGCAGCGGCCATGGACATCACAACTGGCACCAGCCTGGGCGAAGATCGTAGGCGCCTTTTCCCGGGCCAGCTTTAACATTCTCCAGGCCAGGGTGCGTATTTCCCATTGAGCCCTGTTACAGCAACGATGCTCAAAAAAGTTTAGCAAACTGCGGCAGTTCATTGTCGCAATTATGCTGGTTTGGCAGGCATTGGGAAGAATATAACGGGCGTCCTCCTTCTCCACCATGGCTGCCAACTGAGCATACCCGACGCGCAGCTGCTCCATTATCTCAGCATATTTTTCTTGGGCCAAGGGGTCTTTGGCTATCGACGGCGGAGTAACATACTGGAAATGATCTTCCCGGACATAGCGTTGGGACTTCTGGGAATAGCTGGCGATGCGATGGCGAACAAGTTGATGGGTCAGGGTGCGACTAACCCCTTCTATACCAAAGCTGAAGGAGACATGCTCCAGGGGGGAATGATGACCCATATCCAGTAGCTTTTTCACCAAAGCCCGGGCATCAGCACCTTGCATCAAGTCCGCCACTTGGGCAATTTCAGCATTGGAGTAACACAGCCGGGCAGCAGCTGCCACCGTTTCTTCGGGGTTGGGCGTCCAACTAATAAGTTTTACCATCACGGGGCATCGCCTCCGGTAAAGATTTTTAAAAACAGCTCTTCTAGGCGCTGATGCTGATTGCTCAACCACAACCAACCCACCACCACCTCCAGGCCGGTGGCCTGACAATACTCGGGGGTGCTACGGGGCAACCCCTTGGCATTGCGTCCACGCCGGAACAAGTCTTGCTCCCGTTCTGTCAAAATACATTGCAGGCGCGCCACAGCATCGGCCTGGCCCTGGGCGGAGGTCAAAGCGGCAGAAGCCCGATGGGCGGGCCGCCCTGGGGACATATCAGTGTCCACTACCAAGCGCTGCCGAGAATAGAGCTCGTATACAGCGTCCCCAATCCAGGCCAAATGTTGCACAGGCAAAAGGGCTGCCTGCCGAGCATCGAGGAAATTCATCTATACACCTGCTTGGCTACGGCTTGACTCTATGCGCCGGCAAACTACGTCTACTCCCAGGATTGGCACCAGGTAGTGCAACTCCTGGCCGCGGAGCTGACCGGTTATTGCCGCGCGCAAGGGCATGAACACTTTTTTGCCGGCGACCCCTGCCTGCTTTTTCATATCCTTGTTCAGTTGCTTCAGAAGCTGCTGAACCTCCTGCTGAAGCTGGGAATAGGTCAAGTTTTGGGGCAACTCATGGAGGCGGCGAATAAATTCATCCAAAACCAAGGGCGTGGAGTCCTGCTGTAGATGGGGCATGGCCTGTTCCTCCACCTCCACGCTGTCCGGTATAAACTCCCGGACAAGCTGGGGCAATTGTTCCAAACTGCTAAGCTCATCCCGAACCACGTCCAGAACATACTGTAACCACTGGGGGTCAGCTGCGGGCAAATCCGCTTGCTCCAAATAGGGGCGGGCCAGGGGCTCCAATTGCTCCAGGGCATAGGTTCGGATATATTGATTGTTCATCCAATCTAATTTCTGTTCGTCAAACACTCCGGGGCTTTTGGACACCCGCTGAAGGTCAAATTCAGCCACCAATTCCGCCAGGGTCATGATTTCCTTTTCCTCTTCGGGAGACCAGCCCAACAAAGCCATGAAGTTCACTACGGCTTCGGGCAAATAACCCCGGCGCCGATAATTGTTGACGGACATGTCTCCCATGCGCTTGCTCATCTTGCGTCCACTTTTGTCCAAGACCACGGAAACATGGCCAAATTTGGGCATATCCTCGCCCAGGGCTCGGTAAATCAAAATCTGCCGTGGTGTGTTTACCAAATGCTCATTGGCCCGGAGGACATGGGTAATACCCATGGTTATGTCGTCGATGACCACAGCAAAATTATATGTAGGGATGCCATCAGACTTAAATATAATAAAATCTCCCACGTCCTGGGACTGGAACTTGACCTCATCGCGAATCAAGTCCTGAACCACAATTTCTGTGTCAGCAGGGACCTTAAAGCGAATGGTGGGCTTGAGGCCCGCGGCCAAATTCTCTTCTACCTGGGACGGGGTCAAATGGCGACAACGTCCGCCGTACACCGGGTTTTCACCCTTGGCCATGGCCTCTTCCCGATCCTTGGCCAACTGCTCAGGGGTGCAGAAACAATAGTATACATGACCGCCCAACCAGAGCTTGGACAGGTAATCCTTATAGATTTCCAGACGTTCTGTCTGCCGGTAGGGTCCGTTGGGACCCCCCACTTCTATTCCCTCATCCCAGTCTAGCCCCAACCAGCGCAGACTTTGGGCGATATCCCTTTCCCACTTTTCGCTGGAACGCTCCAAGTCGGTATCCTCGCTACGCAGCACAAATTTACCATGGTTGCTGCGGGCAAAGAGCCAGTTAAACAAAACTGTTCGTGCACCGCCGATATGCAACGGACCAGTGGGACTGGGGGCAAACCTCACCTTAACTGTCATAATCCTTTCCTCCTGTCGTCGTCAGTGTGCACACACAATGGGCAGCAATGCCCTCACCGCGACCAGCAAAACCCAAGGTCTCGGTGGTGGTAGCTTTTATATTAACATACCTGGCATTCAAATGCAGAATCTCTGCCAACCCATGGGCCATCTGATGAATATAGCCACTCAATCTGGGTCGCTGGGCAATTATGGTGGCGTCTATATTGGCCGGATGAAGCCCCTGTCCCTGCACCAGCTCCATGACATGGGCCAACAATTTACAGCTATCAGCTCCAGCCCAGGCCGGGTCGGAATCGGGGAAATGCCGCCCGATATCACCCAAACCTGCAGCTCCCAACAGGGCATCAATGATAGCATGGACCAAAACATCTGCGTCGGAATGCCCGTCCAAGCCCTGCTCAAAGGGAACAGAGACTCCGCCCAGGACTAGTTTACGACCGTCCACCAAACGATGCACATCATAGCCATGACCCACCCGCAGGGGGGGATTAGGGCCTGTCCTGGCATTGAGAATCCGTTCTGCTCGTTCCAAGTCCCCGGGAGTGGTGATTTTTAAATTAGCCAGCTCTCCCTCTACCACTGCCACTGGCTGGTTAAGGCTCTCCACCAGGGAAGAATCGTCGGTGCCGGCAATGCCTTGTTCCACAGCATGCTGGTGGGCATGCAGGAGCAGTTCTTTCCTAAAGGCCTGGGGGGTTTGTACTGCCCTTAGGCGGTGACGGGGCAAGGTGGCGACGACAAAACCGTCGTCAATCTCCTTTATGGTGTCTACCACTGGAACCACGGGAATGGCGGCGCCATGGACCCGGGCAGCCTCCAGAACTCGTTGAATGAGCTTTCCGCTGACCAGAGGCCGGTTGCCGTCATGGACCAAGACATAATCCCCCCCTGCGGACCGTAGGCCGTTATAGACCGACTGCTGCCTGGTAGTGCCGCCAGAGATTATCCGGAATTTGTCCACATGGCCGAGGGCCACCTGCTGGCACAACTTTTCTTCGCCGGGCCGGGCAACAATAATCAATTCATCAACCCAAGGGGCCAGGGATAACAAGCTACGGGTCAACACTGGTTGACCCGCAATTGACATAAATTGTTTATTAACTTTTGCCTTCATCCGCCGACCGCTGCCGGCGGCGGGTATGATTGCACTAATCATAATCATGACCTCAACTAATCTTTTCGTGTTTTAGACGGGCAAAAATCATACGCCCTGCAGCAGTTTGAAGAACACTGGTAACCAATACAGAAATCTTATTACCGATATAAGAGCGCCCTCCATCCACCACTATCATGGTTCCGTCATCCAGATAGGCTATACCCTGACCAGACTCCTTACCATCCTTGATGATTTGAACATCCATCTCTTCTCCGGGCAGAACCACCGGCTTGACAGCATTGGCCAGCTCATTGATGTTCAGCACCGGCACACCCTGCAATTCACATACCTTGTTAAGGTTAAAGTCGTTGGTAACGACCTTGCCATCCAGACGCTGCGCCAGCTTAACAAGTCTGCTATCGACCTCTAATCCTTCGTCCTTGGTATCGTCTAAAACGTGGACAGGAATATTGATTTCCTTTTGAATCCTATTGAGAATGTCTAGGCCCCGTCGTCCACGATTGCGTTTCAAGGCATCAGATGAGTCGGCGATATGCCTGAGCTCTTCTAAGACGAAACTGGGAATCACTATCTTTCCATCCAAAAATCCTGCGTCACATATATCAGCAATGCGACCATCGATGATCACACTGGTATCCAACAATTTGGGCATCACATTACCCTTTGCCTTGACCATGTTGTCCACAGGTGCCCTGGAAATGCGAAATACCGACATGATATCGTCCCGGCGTTTCACCGCAACCATGGCACCAACCCAAGCCAGCAACAGACTCAAAATTGGAAGGTATTGTCCAAAAATCGGAATCCAACGGAAAGAATAAGACAACAACGTGCCAATTAATAGTCCAATTATTATACCTACTGTCCCCGCAACCATATCTTGGCCAGGGATTACCAACAAAGTCCTCTCTAACCAATGCCCCAAATCCCTTAGAAGTGCGATCACCTTAGGCGCCAGCAAAAAGAAGACGAGGCCAAAAAGAAAAGCCCCCACGATGGCAGAGAAATCTATACCCCAAACAGGTGGCATGTTTAGGGCCGGTATAATCTGAAACTGATTGAACATGGAATACCCGGCAGCGAATCCTATTAATGCGACAATTATTCGCATTATTTTTGAAAGCAAACTTTCACCTCCTTAATAAACCTTGACATATAGTATACACCAATTCACTGCTACTATTCCATACTCTTTTCTATTAAATCCTCAGCCCTGTCTCGATCTACGTCCCGGGCCAAGGCTAGTTCGCTGACCAAAATTTGCCGGGCAGTGTCCAGCATCTTACGTTCGCAAGTGGAGAGCCCCTTCTCTCTATCCCGTTGAATGAGGTTCCTCACCACTTCGGCGATGGAGAATATATCGCCGGTCTTAAGTTTCTCTAGATGATGCCGATAGCGCCTATTCCAATTGGCACCACTTAGAGAACGCTTTTCCCGCAGCCTTTCCAAGACCCTTTGCACTGTCTCGGCGTCGACAACTTGGCGCAAACCAGCGTCTTCAACCTTTGAAACGGGGATCATCAGCTTCATTTCACCGATGGGCATGCGCATCACATAATATTGTTTGACCTGGCCTAAAATCTCCCGGTCTTCGATGGCTTCGATTATACCCGCACCATGCATGGGATAGACGACCTTATCACCTACATTGAACATGCCTGCTTCCCCCCTTTACTATGTGTTATAATTTTAGCATAATAGCATAACCAAGTCAAATTGCTCATCATAGCATAAGGAATTAGACATGTCAACAGAGAGGAAAAAGTTTTTTTCGGCCACAAGACAACAAAAAACCCGGGCGTTACTTGAACGCTCGGGCCTCTTTATGGGCTTGCCAGAGATCAAATATCCAGTTCTTTATGCCAGTGAGAAGATATATTACCAGGGGGACCATCAAAAGGGTTGCAGCATCCCAGTGCAAGACAATAATTGCTCCGGCTAGAAATACAACACCCAGCAGAACATGGACCCAGGAAATGACCAGATTTTTGAAATCCGGATATCGGCATGGACTGATCATCAGCCAAGACAACCACAACAAGACCAGCAAGACCAAGGTGGGATTGTTAGGGGCATTGAGCAGAAATAGAGCCAATAGGCCTCCGGCCAGGGTAATTGGGAACCCAGTAAAAAAACCCGGGTTGCTGGCCTGCATATTGAAGCGGGCTAAACGCATGGCTCCCATGACAGGGAAGGAAA
>Ga0209075_1002500_pt1 | contig 16172 bp, 13 predicted proteins | sample Stecom2011_FD_187523 | JGI IMG/M metagenome (GOLD analysis project Ga0209075, IMG submission 187523) | Agricultural soil microbial communities from Utah to study Nitrogen management - Steer compost 2011 (SPAdes) (version 2) | ecosystem: Environmental > Terrestrial > Soil > Agricultural land...
TCACCCCTTGCCGGGACCCTGCCAGACACGCAGGCGGCCGACCCAGGTAAGGTCCCGGCAGGCGTCGCGCAGCTCGTCGGCGGCCTGGGTCAGGCTCTGGCCCTCGGGCAGCCGGTCGATGAAGACGGAGACATCCACCTGGTTGTCGAGATAGTGCAGGTCCAGGGCGACCCGGGCCCGCCAGGCGGGCACGTCCTGCCAGGTCTGCTCCAGCATGCCCTCCACCTCGCCGCGCAGGGGCAGGCCGGGGCGCAGGCTGTGCTCGGTCTCGCCGGCATCGTCCTCGGGGTCGATATGGAAGGTGACATCGGCGAGCAGCGGGAAGGCCTCGCGCAGCCGGCGGCTCGCCTCGTTGCCGATCTCGTGGGCCTCTGAGACGGTGACCCGAGGCGGCACCACGATGTGCAGGTCGAGCACCGCCTGGCTGCCCAGGGTGCGGGTGCGCAGGTCATGCACGCCGCGCACGCCGGGGACCCGCTCGGCTACCGCCTGCATCTCGCGGCGCTCCGCCTCGGGCAGGGCGGTGTCGATCAGCTCCTGGCTCGACTCCCAGAGCAGCCGGCCGCCCACCTGGCCCACCATCACCCCCACCACGATGGCGGCCACGGCATCCATCCAGCCGGCCCCGAACTGGGCGGCCACCAGGCCCACCAGGACCACCACGGTGGAGAGGGCGTCGGAGCGGGAGTGCCAGGCGTTGGCCTCCAGCAGGCGGGAGTTGACGCGCCTGGCGACCCGCATGGTGTAGCGGTAGATCCACTCCTTGGCGCCCAGGGCGATCACGGCGATGCCGATGGCCCAGATCCCCGGGGCGGGAATCGGCTCGCCGGAGACGAGCCGGGTGAGGCTCGCCCAGGCGATGCCGCCGGCCACGAAGATCAGCACGCTGCCAAGCCACAGGGTGGCCAGGGTCTCGATACGGCCGTGGCCGTAGGGGTGGTTGCTGTCCGGTGCCTGGCGGCCGAAGTGGGTGGCGGCCACCACGAACAGGTCGGTGAGGATATCCGAGAAGGAGTGGATGCCATCGGCCACCAGGGCCGCGGAGCCGACCATGAAGCCGGCCACCATCTTGGCGACACCCACCACGAAGTCGACCACCGCCCCGATCAGGGTGACCTTGTGGGCTTCCCGGGTCTGGGCGCCGCGGTCGGCAGGCAGGTGATGATGGTGATGGCCGTGGGCGTGAGCCATGGCGTCCTCGCTGTCAGGAAGAGATGCGGCCGGCCTTGTGGCGTACCGGGTTGGCGTACTGGGCGAGCCACCAGTCCCGCAGCTCGGCCGGGACCTGCTGTAGCCGCGCCTGGAAGCGGGCGCGGTCGGCGTCGCTGATCGCCTCGCGCTTCACCAGCTCCGGGGCATCGCCCAGGGCCTCCAGGGCCAGGTAGTGGCTGGGGAAGAGGTGGTAGCCGGCCAGCACCTGGCGGTCGATCTCGGCGGCAACGGCATCGGGGCTTGCGAAGTCGGCGGAGAGCGGCGTGCCGACCTTCAGCCGCACCCGGCCCTTGTGGCCGGTGATGCCGGCGACGATGGACTGGATATCCTCGAACTGGCTCTTCTCGTAGATGCCGCTGGTGTGCAGGGCGTGGAGCTCACGGGCCTTCTGCACGTCGCAGGGGTCGTACTCGTAGCTGATCGAGACCGGCACCAGGCGCAGTTCGGCGATCGCCTCGCCGATGCCCACGCCGCGCTGCTCGGCGCGCCGCGCCATGGTCATCATCTTGATGATGGCCGGGTCGGTGCGGTCGATGCCGTCCTTGGCGCGCCCTTCCCGCTGGGCCATCCAGATGGAGTGGTTGTCCACGGTGATGGAGTGGCGGATATAGCCCGAGAGCTGCTGGTAGGCGGCCAGCATGGCGCGCTTCCCCCGGGCGCTGCGCGGCACGATGAAGCTCTTGTTGAGCCGCATCAGGTCGGTGACGTAGGGCTTCTTGAGCAGGTTGTCGCCGATGGCGATGCGCACCGTGTTGCGGCCGGCCTGGTAGAGGGCGTAGTTGACGAAGGCCGGGTCCAGGGAGATGTCCCGGTGGTTGCCGATGAAGAGGTAGGCGGTATCGCCGTCCAGGGCGTCGAGCCCCTCGACCCGGAAGTCATCGGTGGTGGTGCGGATCATGCGCTCCATGTAGGAGGCGATGCGCATCTGGAAGTCCTGGACGCTGGCCACGCCGCGCACCTCGCGGCGGATGGCGAGGCTGGCGAGGGTCCGTGACAGGCTCGGCATGAAGCGCGACAGCCGCGGCAGCCGGAAGCGGGTAAGGGCGTCGAGCAGCTCCGGGTCGTGGGCCAGGCGTGCGAGCACCTCGGCAACCTCGTCGTCCCGGTAGGGGCGAATCTCCGCCCAGGGGTCGTCGGGCAGGGCGTCGGTAGTCAGGTGAGTCATGGGGCTCATTGGTCAGGGGTTGCGGTGCCGGCCTCGCCGCCCAGCCAGGCGATCAGGCGTTCGATATTCTCGCCCAGGGCGTCGGCCATCAGCACGAAATCGGTTTCCAGGCGCAGCACGGCGTCGTCGCCGTCGTCGGCGGCATTGGCCTCGTCGATCAGGGCGTCACCGAAACGCAGCGATTTCAGGGCCAGGTCGTCGTGCAGCACGAAGCTTAGCCGGCCCTCGATCTCCAGGGCCAGCTTGCTGGCCTGGCGGCCGCTCTCCAGGAGCTGCTGGATCTCGTCGCTGTCCAGGTCCACCTGGCGGGCGCGCAGCACGCCGTCATCGCCCTTGGCCTTGAGCTCCACCTGGTCGCCCAGCACCAGGTCGGCGGGCCGCGAGGCGGGGTCGACGAGCCACTGGGTCATGGCGCGCATGGGCAGGGTCTGGCTGGCCAGCGGCGTCACCTTGAGGCTGCCCAGGGTCTCGCGCAGCAGGTCGAGGATCTCCTCGGCGCGGGTGCGGGAGCTGGCATTGATGCCGATCATCCCGCGGCGGGTGTCCCACCACAGGTCGATCTTCTGGCTGCGCACGAAGGCCCGCGGCAGCAGCTCCTCGACCACCTGCTCCTTGAGGGTGATCTTCTCCTGGCGGCGCAGCTTGCGCCCCTCCCGGGCCTCGACCTCGGCCACGCGCTCCTCGGTCTCCTCGCGCACCACGGCAGCGGGGAGCAGGCGCTCCTGACGCAGGGCGCTGAGCAGGCGCTGCCCCTGCAGCTCGTGGAGGCGGGCGGTGCCGGCGCGACCGGCCGGTGCGGTCCAGCCCAGGCGCCGCGGGTCCTGGCTACCCAGCGGTCGGGCGGCGTGCTCGGCCAGGGCCTCCTCGAGGGTGGCGGCGTCCAGGGTCGGCGCGTCGTGCAGGCGATAGAGGTGCAAGTGCTTGAACCACATGAAGCAATTCCCGGGGCAGAAAGGGTGGCCATTATCCCCGAAGGGGGACGGGGGTGCCAGCGCAAGGCGGGGTTGAAACGGCTGTTTGAAATTGTCGGGCGCGGTTGCCAGAATCCCCGTGTCGCCGCAGCCGCCGGCTGCGCCCTTCATCGTCTCGACAAGGAATCTCTGCATGGATCCCCGCCTTTCCACCGTTCGCCTGCGGGTGCGCGGCTACCACCTGGACGGCTACGGCCACGTCAACAATGCCCGCTATCTGGAGTTCCTCGAGGAGGGTCGCTGGGGCTACTTCGATGATCGCCCGGCGCTGGCTCGGCGCCTGACCCGGGGCGACGTCGCCTTCGTGGCGGTCAACCTCAACATCGACTACCGGGAGGCCGCGGTGGCCGGCGACGACCTCGAGGTGCGCACGCGCCTCTCGGCCCTGGGCGGGCGCAGCGCGAAGATGGCCCAGGAGATTCGCCGGGTGCGCGATGACGCCCTGGTGAGCGCGGCGACGATCACCTTCGTCCTGCTGGACACGAAGAGCAACCAGGCAGTCCCCATCGAGGGCGAGATCCGCGAGCAGCTGGAGCCCCTCCTGATGGCGTAAGGGGGCATCCCCCATCTGCCTTTGCACTGCCCGGGGTGGTATGATGGTGCGCTATCATGGCGCCCGCGGCCACGCCGGAGAGGGCGGCCAACCTCTTGCAGTGCAAAGGATTCGACGACCCATGGGTGACATCGCCAGAGAGATTCTGCCAGTCAACATCGAGGACGAGCTGAAGCAGTCTTACCTCGACTACGCGATGAGCGTGATCATCGGCCGTGCGCTGCCCGACGTGCGCGATGGCCTGAAGCCGGTCCACCGGCGCGTGCTGTTCGCCATGCACGAGCTCGGCAACGACTGGAACAAGCCCTACAAGAAGTCCGCCCGCGTGGTGGGCGATGTCATCGGTAAGTACCACCCCCACGGTGACAGCGCCGTCTACGACACCATCGTGCGCATGGCCCAGGACTTCTCCATGCGCCACGTGCTGGTGGACGGCCAGGGCAACTTCGGTTCCATCGACGGCGACAGCGCGGCGGCCATGCGTTACACCGAGGTGCGCATGGCGCGCCTGGCCCATGAGCTGCTGGCCGACCTCGAGAAGGACACCGTCGACTGGGTCGACAACTACGACGGCACCGAGCGCATCCCCGACGTGCTGCCCACCAAGGTGCCCAACCTGCTGGTCAACGGCTCCTCCGGTATCGCCGTGGGCATGGCCACCAATATCCCCCCCCACAACATGGTGGAGGTGATCAACGCCTGCCTGGCGCTGATCGACGACTACACCCTGACCGTCGACGACCTGATGGAGCATGTCCCCGGGCCGGACTTCCCCACCGGGGGCATCATCAACGGGCGGGCCGGCATCCTCGAGGCCTATCGCACCGGCCGCGGCCGTATCCACGTGCGCGCCTGCCACACCATCGAGCATGACGACAAGAGCGGCCGCGACCATATCATCGTCACCGAGCTGCCCTATCAGGTGAACAAGGCGCGGCTGATCGAAAAGATCGCCGAGCTGGTCAAGGACAAGAAGATCGAGGGCATCGCCGAGCTGCGCGACGAGTCCGACAAGGACGGCCTGCGGGTGGTGATCGAGACCAAGCGCGGCGAGTCCGGCGAGGTGGTGGTCAACAACCTCTTCGCCCAGACCCAGCTGCAGAATGTCTTCGGCATCAACATGGTGGCCATCGAGAACGGCCAGCCGAAGATCATGAACCTCAAGGAGATCCTCGAGGCCTTCATTCGCCACCGTCGCGAGGTGGTCACCCGGCGCACCCTCTTCGAGCTGAAGAAGGCCCGCGAGCGGGGCCATATCCTCGAGGGCCTGACCGTCGCCATCTCCAACATCGACGAGGTGATCGAGCTGATCAAGGCCTCGCCGAACGCCGCCGAGGCCAAGCAGAAGCTGCTGGCCAGGAACTGGCCGCCGGGGCAGGTCACGCCCATGTTGGAGCGCGCCGGCGCCACCTCCTGCAAGCCCGAGGAGCTGGAGGAGGGCTTCGGCCTCAGCACCACCGGCAGCGAGTATCGCCTCTCGCCGGCCCAGGCCCAGGCCATCCTCGAGCTGCGCCTGCACCGCCTGACCGGCCTGGAGACCGAGAAGCTGCTGGACGAGTACCTGAGCATTCTCGAGAAGATCGCCGAGCTGACGGCGATCCTCGCCTCCAGCGAGCTGCTGCTCGAGGTGATCCGCGAGGAGCTGGTTGCCGTGCGCGACCAGTTCGGCAATCCGCGCAAGACCGAGATCCAGGCCAGCCATCTCGACCTCTCCATGGAGGACCTGATCGCCGAGGAGGACATGGTGGTCACCGTCTCCCGCTCCGGCTACGCCAAGACCCAGCCGCTCTCGGACTACCAGGCCCAGCGCCGGGGCGGGCGCGGCAAGTCCGCCACCGCTATGAAGGACGAGGACGTCATCGAGCACCTGCTGGTGGCCTCGACCCACGACACCGTGCTGCTCTTCTCCAACCGCGGCAAGGTCTACTGGCTCAAGGTCTACGAGATGCCGGCGGCCAGCCGCGGCTCCCGGGGCAAGCCGCTGGTCAACATGCTGCCGCTGGAGGAGGGCGAGGCGATCAACGCCATCCTGCCGGTGCGCGACTACGACCCGGAGCACTACATCTTCTTCGCCACTGCCAAGGGCACGGTGAAGCGCACCAGTCTCGAGCAGTTCTCGCGGCCGCGCAGCGTGGGCCTGATCGCCATCGATCTGGAAGAGGGCGATCGCCTGATCGGGGCGGCCATCACCTCCGGCTCCGACCACGTCATGCTGCTGTCGTCCAACGGCAAGGCGATCCGCTTCGAGGAGGGCAACGTCCGCGCCATGGGCCGTACCGCCCGCGGCGTGCGCGGCATGCGCCTGCTCGACGATGCCGAGGTGATCAGCCTGATCATCCCCCAGAGCCAGCTGATCGACGCCGAGGCCGACGTGGAGGCCGAGGGCGAAGCCGAGGCGGAAGCAGGTGTCGCCGTCGAGGCCGGCAACGGCGGCCAGATCTACATCCTCACCGCCAGCGAGAACGGCTACGGCAAGCGCTCGCGCCTGGAGGAGTTCCCGCTGCGCGGCCGCGGCGGCCAGGGCGTGATCGCCATGCAGACCAGCGAGCGCAACGGCGCCCTGGTGGCGGCCATGCAGGTCTACTCCTCCGACGAGATGATGCTGATCACCGACCGCGGCACCCTGGTGCGCACCCGGGTCGAGGAGGTCTCCATCACCTCGCGCAATACCCAGGGCGTGATGCTGATCCGCCTCGGCAACGACGAGAAGCTGGTCAAGACCGTGCGGATCGACGAGCCGGACGACGCTTCGCCGGAAGAGGCCGCAGCCCCCGACTCTGATGCCGACGAGGGGCAGGATGCCGCCGCGCCGGACGCCGAGGACTGAAAAGGAAGACAACGCCGATGACACGCCACCACAACTTCTGCGCCGGCCCTGCGGCGCTGCCCACCGCCGTGCTGGAACGGGCACGCGACGAGCTGCTCGACTACCGGGGCCGCGGCCTGTCGGTGATGGAGATGAGTCACCGCTCGCCGGAGTATGTCGCCATCGCCGAGAAGGCCGAGGCGGACCTGCGCGAGCTGCTGGCCATCCCGTCCAACTACCGGGTGCTCTTCACCCAGGGCGGTGCCACCCAGCAGTTTGCCGCTGTGCCCTTTAACCTGCTCGGCCCCGGCGGGCGCGCCAGCTTCGTGAACACCGGCATCTGGAGCAGGAAGGCCATCGCCGAGGCGCGCCACCTCTTTGGTGACGTCCACGTGGCGGCCAGCAGCGAGGCCAATGGCCACACGGCGGTGCCGCGCCCCGAGGAGATCCTGCTCGCCAACGACACGGCTTACCTGCACTACACCGCCAACGAAACCATCGGCGGGCTCGCCTTCGATTATATCCCCGAGGCCGTGCGGCCCGATGGCAGCGAGGCGCCGCTGGTCTGCGACATGTCCTCGACCATCCTCTCGGGTCCGCTGGACGTCTCGAAGTTCGGGGTCATCTACGCCGGCGCCCAGAAGAACATCGGCCCCGCCGGCCTGGTGGTGGTGATCGTGCGTGACGACCTGCTCGACCGCGCCCGGGATGACATGCCGTCGCTGTTCGGCTACCAGGCTCTGGCGGAGGCCGGTTCCATGATCAACACCCCGGCCACCTACAGCTGGTACCTGGCCGGCCTGGTCTTCGAGTGGTTGAAGGATGACATCGGCGGCCTGGCCGCCATGGAGGCAATCAATGCCCGCAAGGCGGCCAAGTTGTATGCCGCCATCGACGGCAGCGAGCTCTACGCCAACCCCATCGCGGTACCCAACCGTTCGCGGATGAACGTGCCCTTCGTGCTGGCGGACGAGCGCCTGGACAAGCCGTTCCTGGCCGAGGCCGAGGCGGCGGGCCTGCTCAACCTCCCGGGCCATCGCAGCGTGGGTGGCATGCGCGCCAGCCTCTACAATGCGGTGCCGGAAGCCGCCGTGGATGCGCTGGTGGATTTCATGAGCGACTTTGAAAAGAGAAGGGGCTAAGGATGAGCGACACCCCCATCGACCTGGATGCGCTGCGTGACCGCATCGACAACCTGGACAGCGAGCTGCTGCGCCTGATCAACGAGCGCGCCGACTGCGCCCAACAGGTGGCCCAGGTCAAGACCGCCGAGAATGCCGACGCGGTCTTCTACCGCCCCGAGCGCGAGGCCCAGGTGCTGCGGCGCATCATGGCGCTCAACAAGGGTCCCCTGGACAGCGAGGAGGTCGCCCGGCTGTTCCGGGAGATCATGTCCGCCTGCCTGGCCCTGGAGCAGCCCATCAAGGTGGCCTACCTGGGTCCCGAGGGCACCTTCACCCAGCAGGCTACCCTCAAGCACTTCGGTGAGAGCGCCATCAGCCTGCCCATGGCGGCCATCGACGAGGTGTTCCGCGAGGTCGAGGCGGGCGCCGTCAACTACGGCGTGGTGCCGGTGGAGAACTCCACCGAGGGGGTGATCAACCACACCCTGGACTCCTTCATGGACTCCTCGCTGCGCATCTGCGGCGAGGTGGTGCTGCGCATCCACCACCACCTGCTGGTGAGCGAGACCACTCGTCACGACAAGGTGTCGCGGATCTACTCCCATCCGCAGTCCTTCGCCCAGTGCCGCAAGTGGCTCGATGCCCACTATCCCCAGGCGGAGCGGGTGCCGGTCTCCTCCAACGCCGAGGCGGCGCGCCTGGTCAAGACCGAGTGGCACAGCGCGGCCATCGCCGGCGACATGGCCGCCAAGCTCTACGGCCTGACCCGCCTGGCGGAGAAGATCGAGGATCGCCCCGACAACTCCACGCGCTTTTTGATCATCGGCAACCAGGACGTGCCCATGTCCGGCGAGGACAAGACCTCCATCGTGGTCGCCATGCGCAACCAGCCCGGCGCCCTGCACGACCTACTCGAGCCCTTCCACCGCCACCAAATCGACATGACGCGCCTGGAGACGCGCCCCTCGCGCAGTGGCGTCTGGAACTACGTCTTCTTCATCGACTTCAAGGGCCATCGTGACGAGCCCCGGGTCGCCGCGGTACTAGAAGAGGTGCGCCTGCGGGCCGCCGAGGTGAAGGTGCTGGGCTCCTACCCGGTCGGCGTCCTCTAGGCATGGCGGTCGGAATCGAGGAGCGCCGGGTCCTGATCGTGGGCCTGGGACTGATCGGCGGCTCCCTGGCCGCGGCCCTGCGTTCCGCCGGCTTCGGGGCGGCTAAAGAGGGCGCCATCCATGCCTGTGATCCGGATCCCGACGAGATCCGTCGCGGCATCGAGATGGGCCTGATCGACCGCGGCGACACCCGCCTGGCGGAGGTGGTCGAGGGGGCCTCGATGATCGTGCTGGCGGTGCCGGTGCTGGCCATGCGCGGCGTGATGGCCGAGCTGGCCTCCCACCTGGGCAGCGCCGCTCCCGATGCCGTGATCACCGACGTGGGCAGCACCAAGGCCGCCATTCGCGACTGTGCCCTGGCGGCCTTCGGCCGGGTGCCGCCCCGCCTGGTGCTGGGCCACCCCATCGCCGGCTCCGAGAAGAGCGGCGTGGCGGCGGCCAATCCCGAGCTCTACGTCGACCACAAGGTGATCCTCACCCCGGAGCCCGACACCGACCCCGCGGCCCTGGCCCGGGTGCGGGCCCTCTGGGAGGCGTGCGGCGCCGAGGTGCTGGAGATGGACGTGACGCGCCATGACCAGGTGCTGGCCCGCACCAGCCACCTGCCGCACCTGCTCGCCTTCTCCCTGGTGGACACCCTGGCGCGCCAGGACGAGCGGCTGGAGATCTTTCGCTATGCCGCCGGGGGCTTTCGTGACTTCACCCGCATCGCCGGCAGCGACCCGGTGATGTGGCGCGATATCTTCATCGCCAACCGCGAGGCGGTGCTGGCGTCCCTGGACGACTTCGAAGCGGGCCTCACGCGGCTGCGCCGCGCCGTGGAGAGCGGTGACGGCGACGCCATGCTGGCCACCTTCGACCGCGCCAGCCACGCGCGCCACTACTTCGAATCCCTGCTCAACAAGACCAGCTATCAGGCGGAATATCAGATGCAACAGCAAGGCAAGCTGCGCTATCGGGTGAGTCCCGGCGGCAGCGTGACCGGCCGCATTCGCGTGCCCGGCGACAAGTCGATCTCCCACCGTTCCATCATGCTCGGCGCCCTGGCCGAGGGCGTCACCGAGGTGAAGGGCTTCCTGGAGGGGGAGGACAGCCTGGCCACCCTGCAGGCCTTCCGCGAGATGGGCGTGGCCATCGAGGGTCCCCATCAGGGGCGGGTCACCATTCACGGCGTCGGCATGCATGGGCTCAAGCCGCCCTCGGGCCCGCTCTACGTGGGCAATGCCGGCACCGCCATGCGCCTCTTCGCCGGCCTGCTGGCCGGCCAGGCCTTCGACACCGAGCTGACCGGCGACACCTCCCTGACCAAGCGTCCCATGGGCCGGGTGGCCGATCCCCTGCGCCTGATGGGCGCGGTGATCGACACCGCCGAGGGCGGCCGGCCGCCGCTGCACATCCATGGTGGCAAGCCGCTCAAGGGCATCACCTACGACATGCCCATGGCCAGCGCCCAGGTGAAGTCCTGCCTGCTGCTGGCCGGCCTCTACGCCGAAGGGGAGACCCGGGTGCGCGAGCCGGCACCGACCCGCGATCATACCGAGCGCATGCTCCAGGGCTTCGGCTACGCGGTGCATCGCGACGGCGATACCTGCTGGCTCTCCGGCGGCGGCAAGCTCACCGCGGCCCCCATCGATGTGCCGTCGGACATCTCGTCCGCTACCTTCTTCCTGGTGGCCGCGGCGATCACCCCGGGGGCCGACCTGGTGCTGGAGCATGTCGGCATCAACCCGACCCGCATCGGGGTGATCAATATCCTCCAGCTCATGGGGGCCGATCTGCGCCTCGAGAACGAGCGCGAGGTGGGCGGCGAGCCGGTGGCGGACCTGCATATCCGGTACGCGCCCCTCAAGGGCATCGACATCCCGGTGGAGCAGGTGCCCCTGGCCATCGACGAGTTCCCGGCGCTCTTCATCGCCGCCGCTAATGCCGAGGGCACGACTCGCCTGCGCGGGGCCGAGGAGCTCCGGGTCAAGGAGTCCGACCGCCTGCAGGCCATGGCCGACGGCCTGGCCGCCATCGGCGTGGAACACACCCTCTACCCGGACGGCATCGATATCGTTGGCGGCGCTAATGTCGGCGATCGTGCCGAGGGCCCCAACTACGGCGGCGGGCGCATCGACAGCCTCGAGGATCACCGCATCGCCATGTCCTTCGCCATCGCCGCCCTGCGCGCCAGCGATGAGATCGTCATCGACGACTGCGCCAACGTGGCTACCTCCTTCCCGGGCTTCATCGACCTGGCCCGCCGGGTCGGCATGGCCCTCGAGGAGGAGCGGGCCGAGGAGGACGCATGACAAGCAGCAAGAGTTCCGCCCCGGTACTGGCCATCGATGGCCCCGGCGGGGCGGGCAAGGGCACCATCAGCCGCCTGGTCGCCGAGCGCCTGGGCTGGCACCTGCTCGACTCCGGCGCCCTCTATCGCCTGACGGCCCTGGCCGCCGGGAAGCAGGGGGTGGCCCTGGACGACGAGGCCGGCCTCGCCCGCGTTGCGGCGACCCTCGACGTGGTGTTCGTGGCCGAGCGCGAGGCGACCCGCATCCTGCTCGAGGGGGAGGAGGCCACCGCCGTGATCCGCACCGAGCAGGTAGGGGATGCCGCCTCCCGGGTGGCGGCGCTGCCGGCGGTGCGCGATGCGCTGCTGGGCCGCCAGCGCGACTTCAGAAAGCCGCCGGGGCTGGTGGCCGACGGCCGCGACATGGGCACCGTGGTCTTCACCGAGGCACCGCTGAAGATCTTCCTCACCGCCTCGGCCGACGAGCGGGCCCGCCGCCGGCAGCGTCAGTTGCGGGAGGCGGGCGTGGATGCTAGTCTATCGAGTCTTCTCAAGGAGATTCAGGCGCGCGATGCACGTGACATGCAGCGCAGCGTGGCCCCGCTCAAGCCGGCCGATGATGCCATCACGCTTGACACCACGTGCCTGACGATACCGGAAGTGGTGGATCGGCTGACGGAGCTGCTGACCGAACGCGGTCTGGCGCCCGCCACCTGAAACTCCCTTGCGGCGTTCCCGGCAGTATGTGATGACGTGGTTCGGCACCGATAGCCGAGAGCCGAGCCAGGTCGAACCAGCGCCAACATCTCCGGGGGCATGGTAAATAAGGCCCGCACTCGCTGGTGGTGCGGAGGAAGCGGCATGACCGCACTTAACGTTGATCACGTAGGAACACCATGAGCGAAAGCTTTGCTGAACTGTTTGAACAATCTCTCCAGGACATCAACATGGAGCCGGGCGCCATCGTCCAGGCTACCGTTGTCGACATCGAGGGTGACTGGGTCACCGTCAATGCCGGCCTGAAGTCCGAAGGTCAGATCCCCGCGGCCCAGTTCCGCGACGAGAACGGCGAACTGAACATTGCCATCGGCGATGAGGTTCACGTTGCTCTGGAGGCCGTCGAGGACGGTTTCGGCGAGACCCGTCTGTCTCGCGAGAAGGCCAAGCGCGCCGAGGCGTGGAAGGTCCTGGAAGCCGCCTTCGAGAAGGACGAGATCGTCAAGGGCGTGATCAACGGCAAGGTCAAGGGCGGTTTCACCGTCGATGTCGACTCCATCCGTGCCTTCCTCCCGGGTTCCCTGGTCGACGTGCGTCCGGTGCGCGACACCACGCACCTCGAGAACAAGGAACTCGACTTCAAGGTCATCAAGCTCGACCCGAAGCGCAACAACGTCGTGGTTTCCCGCCGTGCCGTCCTCGAGGCCGAGAACAGCGCCGAGCGTGAGGCCCTGCTCGCCACCCTGCAGGAAGGCCAGCAGATCACCGGTATCGTCAAGAACCTCACCGACTACGGCGCCTTCGTCGACCTCGGTGGCGTCGACGGCCTGCTGCACATCACCGACATGGCCTGGAAGCGCATCAAGCATCCGAGCGAGATCGTGGCCGTGGGCGACGAGATCAATGTCAAGGTGCTGAAGTTCGACCGCGAGCGCAACCGCGTCTCCCTGGGTCTGAAGCAGCTGGGCGAGGATCCCTGGGTCAACATCAAGGATCGTTACCCGGAAGGCACCAAGGTGCACGCCCGTGTCACCAACCTCACCGACTACGGCTGCTTCGCCGAGCTGGAAGAGGGTGTCGAGGGTCTGGTTCACGTCTCCGAGATGGACTGGACCAACAAGAACATCCACCCCTCCAAGGTCGTTCAGGTCGGCGACGATGTGGACGTCATGGTGCTGGATATCGACGAGGAGCGTCGTCGTATCTCCCTGGGCATCAAGCAGTGCACCGCCAACCCGTGGGAGACCTTCAGCTCCCAGTACAACAAGGGCGACCGCGTTGCCGGTACCATCAAGTCGATCACCGACTTCGGTATCTTCATCGGTCTGGAAGGCGGCATCGATGGCTTGGTGCACCTCTCCGATATCTCCTGGACCGAGACCGGCGAAGAGGCCGTTCGCGGCTTCAAGAAGGGCGACGAGGCCGAGGCCGTGATCCTCTCCATCGATCCGGAGCGCGAGCGCATCTCCCTGGGCATCAAGCAGCTCGATACCGATCCGGTTGCCGAGTTCCTGGCCGTCAATGACAAGGGCACCATCGTCACCGGCCGCGTGGTCGAGGTCGATGCCAAGCAGGCCCAGGTCGAGCTGGCTACCGACGTAGTTGCCGTGCTGAAGGCGTCCGAGATCAGCGCCGACCGCGTCGAGGATGCCCGCAACGTGCTCAACGAAGGCGACAGCGTCGAGGCCCGTATCATCGGTGTCGACCGCAAGAACCGTCAGATCGCCCTGTCCATCAAGGCCAAGGACCAGGACGAGACGCGTCAGAACCTCAAGAAGCTGCGCGAAGAGAGCGTCGAGAGCGGTGGCCCGACCACCATCGGCGACCTGATCAAGCAGCAGATGGGTCAGGACTGATCGGAAACCCGTTTCCGAGCGTCAAGACCGCCGCCCTTCGGGGCGGCGGTTTTTTTGGAGCTGTGTTTTATGGCGCCGTGTTTTTATAGTGCCGAGTTTCAATCACGAGTATGTCCGAGTTTCCGTGAGCGTGATTTCCCGTCCTGATTTCAAGCCATCAAGTGAACTTCAACGGGGCTTGAAGGCTTTGAGAGTTGCACGGCGAGTTGCACCTGATTGCAGCATCGTTCAAACTATTGCCAGCAATAAGACTTTCGACAGATAATGTCCCGGTTATCCCGCCTGTCATCCCGCAAGAAGGAAACTCCGATAATGTCACTGATCAACGAATATATGCAGATGGAGCAGCAGCTCAAGCAACTCCAGGCCAACATGGAGAAGTTGCAGAATGACCAGCGTCTCCAGGCGGAGCTCGAGTTCAAGGAGCGTCTTGAAGCGCTGATGAAGGAGTTCGACAAGAGCGCCGCCGACGTGCTGGCACTGCTCGACCCGAAGCCGGCGGCCGCGGCTCCCAGGGCGGCATCTGCACCCTCCGGTGCGCGCCGCAAGCGCAAGCTGAAGATCTACAAGAACCCCAACACCGGCGAGGTGGTCGAGACTCGCGGTGGCAACCAGAAGACCCTCAAGGCGTGGAAGGAGGAGTTCGGCTCCGATACCGTCGAGTCCTGGCTGGTCCGCGTCGAGGAGTGACGCGGCGGCAAGGCCCGCCTGAATCCAGCGACGGCGCCCTTCGGGGCGCCGTCGCCGTTTCAGCCCGTTTTCCGACAGGGCCTAGGTGGCCAGGGGGAGCTGCAGCTCCAGACGGTCCGCATCGGCGACCAGGCGAATGGGATCGCCGCTGTAGTGCTCGCCGAGCTCGGGCAGGGTGACCGCGAGCAGGCTCTCCAGGGCCGGTTCCAGCTCACGGACCTCGGGGAGCGGAAGGCAGGCGGAGCGGGTGGCAGGCAGCGCCAGCAGCCGCAGGGATGGCGGCATGGCCAGGCTGCCGGCCCGCTCCGGATCGATCAGGACCCCCAGGTCCAGCTTGGGCAGCCGGCAGTCGGAGGCGGTGTCATGGAGCAGGGCGATGGCCGGCGTGTCCACCGGCACCCCCTGGGGTGGCGTCTCCTCCCAGAGCGCCCTTGCCCAGGCCGCCGGGGGCTCGAGTTTCAGGGGGTCCACATAGCAGCGCGTGACCACGGCGGTGCAGGGGGCCAGGGTGCAGACCTCGGGGGCGGTCGTCGGCCCCGGCTGACTGACCTCCTGAAGCGAGGCCCGGCGCGCGTGGCGATAGTCGCGGGGGCTCTGGCGATAGCGGCGCAGGAAGGCGCGGCTGAAGGCGGAGTGGTTGGTATAGCCACATAGGCCGGCAACATCGCGAATGCTGCGCGGCGTATAAGCCAGGAGTCTGGCCGCCTTCTCGAGTCTCAGGTTCTCGCGATAGCCGCTCGGCGAGAATCCGAAACACTGGCGGAAACGGCGCCGTATCTGGGAGCTGGAGTAGCCCAGCACGACGGCCAGCTCCTCGATGGTGCGATCACTCTCGAGGGTCTCCTGCAGCCAGATCTCTGCTCGCATCATCTCGTTGAACATCGTCTGGCCCCTTCCTTGCGTGGTTCCCGGGCCGGCCCGCAATGCGATTCTGGCGTCGAAATCAGAACATGCATGCACCGGCCTGCTTTCTTTATGCGCGCTAAGCGATAACAAAGGCAAGTTTGGAAACGCACATTGCGCGATGGAGCATAGTGGAAGGCGCCGCCGCTGTCCGGCGCTTCGCCGATTCAGGGTGTGGCGGTATAATGATGCCCCTCTCACCCGCCCGGGGTCTGGATATCGCCATCACGCCCCTCCTTCCATGAACGACCGGTCACTGATGAAACAGCATACTCACCGAAAGCCGATGGACGAGCGCGAAAAGCTGCGCAAGTTCCGCGAACTCGACGATGCCTTTGCGGAGGCCCTGCGGGAACTCGAGGCCCCCGCCAACCTGGACGAGTCGCCTCTCGAGGTCGCCGCCAGGCCTGATCAGGCGAGCGACACAGCGCGCCAGCAGGACTTCGAGGAGCGGCTTCGGGCGCTGATGCACGAGTACCATCAGCCTGCCGAGCAGGTGGCCCACCTGGTCCAGCTCCTCCGGCAGCAGGGGCACATCGCCTAAGGGTCTCCCGTCAGCGCGTCGCCAGCTCCAGGGCCGTGATGCGCTCCAGGGCCTCCTCCCGGTGACTGCCGCAGAGGGTCTCATCGAAGCCGAAGCGCTCGCAGAGCGCCGGGCGGCTAGGGTCCCCGAACAGCCGGCACAGGTTTCGCTCATCCAGCTGGACGCAGCGCACGCCGGCCGGCTTGCCATCCGGCATGCCGGGAATCGGCGTGCTGATCGAGGGGGCGATGCAGCAGGCGCCGCACCC
>Ga0209075_1002501_pt1 | contig 16160 bp, 8 predicted proteins | sample Stecom2011_FD_187523 | JGI IMG/M metagenome (GOLD analysis project Ga0209075, IMG submission 187523) | Agricultural soil microbial communities from Utah to study Nitrogen management - Steer compost 2011 (SPAdes) (version 2) | ecosystem: Environmental > Terrestrial > Soil > Agricultural land...
GCTTTAGGGATGCCCTCCTTCAGTATACTGCAACCAAAGGATATTCAATTGATCCCCTCAGGGTAGAGGAATAACCGGCATTTGATCTGTTATTTTCTATGGTATCTTGAATCCGCAAGACACTGCTTGATACAAACAAGGAATCAAAGTCTCCAGTGACTATGCACTCCTGATGTTACTGTATAATACGGGAGCCCGCTCCTCAGAGGTAGCAAGTATGACAATAGGCAATTTTGAAACAGGACCTTCCTTACAAATGGTCTCAAGACATGCCGCAAATGCAAAAACATGTGAAATCTTCAATAAAAAACTCATAGTAATTTTCCTTTTCCACTTCGTCAGATTCACATTTCATAGCAACACCTACAGTGAGTATACTAAAACGTGATTTGATCAAAATATTGTTAATTTATAATAATGAGTCACGGAGTCATCATTTACAAACGTATATATATATATATGAAATTAATATAATGAAAATGGATAAAACAGTCTATGAAATAATCGACAAATTCATTTCAGGCGAAAGACTGACAGAAACCGAGTTATTTCAACTTGACAGGCTTTTGAATAAATCAACCAATAAAACTGAGCTCATTCAATACCTCGAAAAAAGATGGAACAGTAGCACAGATGTACAAGTTGATATACCATTTGAGATAATTTGGGAAAAAGTAAATCACAACTCTAATCATTCAATGAAGAAGCAAATGTGGAGGATGTTCACAAGGATTGCGTCAATTTTTTTTATTCCGTTGCTTGCTACTTCCATCTATTTATCTGTAAATCATCCCTTTTCAGATCAACTACTAACACTTTCAACCCAAAAAGGGGAGTTCACAAGCGTAATACTTCCGGATGGTTCAAAGGTATGGTTGAACGTGAATTCAGAATTAAGCTATCCCGTTAATTTTGGTCTCACTTCCAGAAATATGGAATTGAAAGGAGAAGCCTATTTTGAAGTTGAAAAAAATAAAAAAATGCCCTTTAAAATAACAGCGGGCAATTTAACAACAAAGGTACTCGGTACCCGTTTTGCAATTTCTGTATATCCGGAGTCATCCGAAATGAAGACCTCATTGCTAGAAGGTTCTGTTGAGGTGGAATATTTGAATAATTCAGTCATGTTAGAACCCGGACAACAGATAATTATCTCTCAAAACGAATCAGGTTTTAGGGTAGATTCTTTCAATGAAGAATATGAGTTGGGGTGGATAAATAATCAATTGGTCTTCCAGTTAACTCCGTTTGACCAGGTTGTGAATGTACTTGAGATGTGGTATGACATAAGTATTGATTATGATCCTGTTTTATTCAAAACAGATGTTCTCACTGTCCGTTTCGGACAACATGAGACTTTAGAAAATGTACTCTTGGTGCTATCAAGGGCAACCGGATCTAATTATTCGGTAACAAACGAGGAAATCAAAATAACGAAAAACAACTAACGAACGAGTTGATTTAAAATAGCAAACATTGAAGTCATAGAAACTCTCGAAATAAAAAATAAATAAACTACTAGAAAGCCGAAATTTATGAAGAAAAAGAAAGCAATCAGAGATTGGGTTGTATTTCCAGCATCCAGGAAAAAAAACAAGATTTTGGGAATAACAAAATTATTTATGTTGGCGGTGACAATATTAGTCTCTGCAAGTGTATATTCACAAAGTTCAAAGTTAACTTTAAAATATAACAACATAACCTATAAGAAATTATTCCAGGAAATTGAGAAAATGACAGAGTATAGATTTGCATATTCCGAATCGAAATTAGACCCGGGTAAGGAAATAAATATTAATGTAACCGATGAAACCTTAGAGCAGGTACTGGACAATACGCTTCCAACTGGTATAACCTATGATTTAATCAATAACTACGTAGTTATTTTAAATGAAAGTGAAAAAAGCAGATTGACAGAGAAACGTGAAGAGCAACAACGCAGTCTGACTGTTTCTGGTAAAGTAAGTGATACCTATGCAATGCCATTACCCGGAGTAACGGTTACGATTAAAGGTACAACGAGTGGCACTGTTACTGATATCGATGGAAACTACATGCTTTCAGGCATACCAGTGGGTGCAACACTCGTATATTCATTTGTGGGTATGACTACGCAAGAAATACCTGTCAATAACAGAGAAAGGATCGATGTATTGTTGGATGAGGGTAGTATTGGACTTGAAGAAGTGGTTGCTATCGGCTACGGCACCATGAAGAAAAGTGACTTAACGGGTGCAGTAAGCTCTGTAAGGACAGAGGATTTGACCATTACTTCCGATGCGAGTATTGGACAACTACTGAAAGGTAAAGCTGCCGGCGTAACTGCCATATCCACAAGTGCACAGCCAGGTGGAGGGGTAAGTATATTAATTCGTGGTGCTGCTTCAACAGGTGCCAGTAATGAACCTTTGTATGTTATCGATGGCTTCCCTATATCCAATGAGTCACTAGAACCGGGAAATGGGACACAGTATTCCCAGGGGAATCGCAGTCACCTAAATTCACTCAACCCCAGTGATATTGAATCTATCGAGATTTTAAAAGATGCATCAGCAACAGCAATATACGGTTCCAGAGCTGCAAATGGTGTGATATTAATCACAACCAAACGGGGAAGCGATGGATTGAATCTGAATTACAGCGGAAGCTTCACTGGTCAATATATCGATAAACCTTTCGAAGTTTACGATGCAAAAAATTATATGATTCAAACGAATAAGTTATTAAAAGAAAGATGGCTCCGGGATAGAAGGATATTCCCATACGGGAATACAGATCCTTCATCAGTTACTCCATTTACAGGAGAACGTTTCACACAAGAACAGATTCTTTCGGCAGGTAAAGGGACTAACTGGTGGGATGAAATAATGCAGCCCGGACACGTACAAAATCATAACGTCTCAATCACTTTTGGAAACGAAAAAATGCGCTCATATGTATCTCTTGGGATATACAATAATGATGGTGTAGTAAAGGGATCAGCCATTGATCGTATTTCCAGTAAAATAAACCTGGACTATACCATCACCGATTACCTCAAAGCTGGTCTGTCCTATATGGGAGCTATCATAAACAATAATAATGTTCAAATGGGAGAAGGTGAATGGGGTGATTCAAATATGATAATGTCTGCACTCCTTTACGATCCCACTGTCCCGGTAAAGGATGAAGAGGGAAGATATAGTGAAATGAGCTGGTATGCAAATTTACCTAATCCTGTTTCATACCAGGATGTAACTGATAAAACTAAACAAACGCGAAACTTGTCTACATTTTATTTGCAATTAGAACCAGTCGAAAATATGCTGATAAAAACATCAATCGGATATGATGGGCAGTCAAGTACCAGAGAAACCTATTTTCCAAAGTCATTTTTATTGGGTAAAAACAAAGATGGTCAAGCAACAATAGGTTACGCGAATCGGGAAGATCTCCTTTTCAATACTGTGGCAACCTATAATATTGATTTGATGAAGAAGCATAAGTTTACCGTCATGGCAGGATATGAATATCAGCAATTCAATTCAAACGGACATTCTCTGGGTGGTTCTGGATTTTTTACAGATGCATTATTATTCAACAATATAGGTGTATCAGATCATGAAAAGTATAGCATTGGTTCTTACAAAAACAGAGAGGTGTTAGCATCATATTTTGGGCGAATCAATTATAATCTGATAGACAAGTATCTTCTCACTTTGAATTTGAGATATGATGGAAGTGATAAATTTGGAAAGAATAATAAATGGGGATTCTTCCCCTCTGCATCTGTTGGATGGAGAGTCTCTGAAGAGGATTTCCTAAGTGGATATGAACAGCTATCCAACCTGAAATTGCGTGTAAGTTATGGACAGACAGGGAATAGCAATATTGGCAGTAATGCATTTGCATTTTTTGATCCAAATGCTAATCGATACGCCTTTAACAGTGCTCCGGTTACCGGTGTAGAATTAAGCCAAATTGCAAATGATAATTTGAAGTGGGAAACGACTACTGAATTAAATGTTGGACTGGATGTTGGATTTTTTAACAACCGCATTTCCGGTGTAATAGAATTATTCGATAAGACAATCAGTGATTTGTTGGGTGCAAGAGATTTGAGATCCTGGATGGTAGTTCCTACTGTATCTGCAAATCTTGGAAAAACTCAAAGTAGGGGTGTAGAGATTACATTAAACACTGTCAATATCGATAGAAAAGAGTTTCAATGGCATACTGACTTCACTTACACTTTATACAGGGATAGATGGAAAGAACGTAGTCCTGACGTAGTCCTGAGTCCCTGGCAAAAAGTTAATGATCCAATTAGAGCTCTTCACTATTGGAGAACAGATGGTATCATACAACCAGGGGAAACCGTTGAACATATGCCCAATGCTGTTCCGGGTAATGTGAAAGTTGTAGACATAGATGGGTTTGATGCAGATATGAATTATCTGGGAGAGCCTGATGGAATAATCAACGAAGCAGATATTGTATATTTGGGGACAACAGATCCAAACTTCTCAATCGGTTTAAATAATACATTCAAATATCGTGAGTTTGATCTTAATATTTATGCATATGGCATTTTTGACCAATTATCATTTAACGGAGTCAAAAACAAATATATTGGATATAGTAGTCATATGGTAGAAGATGGTACCAATTTGTGGGTTGAGGCTTCCAAACGGTGGTCATCCGAAAATCCAAATGGTATTTATCCAAGTGATGCAACAAACTCATACATGGGTGCCGATGCCTGGACCATTGAAGATGCTAGTTTTATACGGGTAAAGAATTTAACATTGGGATATAATTTTCCGTCAAGTAAGTTGATAGATGAAATAAGCAAATTACGAATCTTCATTGATGCCCAAAATCCATTTTTATTTACAAAATGGACAGGTATGGATCCCGAAATTGCTGGAGCAAATAAAGCACCTTATCCCAATCAACGTTCTTATTCTTTTGGTGTGAATTTAGAGTTTTAAAAATAATATTGCAATGAGAAAAAAAATTTACAAATTAATAATTGCTGCCACCCTCATAATTTTCTCCTCATGTGAAGGGGATTTGGAACCGGAAATATATAACAGGCTATCACCTACAAACTATCCAAACACCACTGAAGATTATCTTACACTGGTGAACAACATATATGGTCAGTTCCGCTATAACAATTCATGGTACCGTTATTCCTGTGATCCTCAATCCAGAATGATATTGGGGCAGATTGGCACAGATGAGTTGTATATGCCCTGGGAGTGGGCACAACGTCCTCATGCTACTTTCGATTTTAACCCGGGGTACGATCTTTTTCACAATTTCTACACCAGAATGGTACCTTCAGTAACGAAGGCCACCTATGCACTTGCATTGATAGAAGACTCTGAATTAGAAGAACCGCTTAAAAGCAGGTTGGCGGCAGAAGTAATTGCTTGTAGGGCACAATGGCTATATGATTTGGGATCATTTTATGGTCCTCCTCCCGTAGTACTTGATAAAGAAAAAGCCAAAAATCCTGAGGAATTGTACTTCCCTCCCCGTTTGTCAGAAGAGGACTATTTAGATTTTGTGGAAAAAGATATTCAATATGCAATGAAGCATTTACCTGTTAAGTATGCTGAGGCATCCGAATATGGTCGATACACCAAAGGGGCTGCCGCCAGTATACTCATGAAAATGTATATGCAACATAAGCGTTTTGAAGATGCGGTAGCGATTTCAGATAGCATTCTCACATATGGTTATGATCTGGTTCAGGATTACAAGATGATATGGGATATCAACAATGAAAACAACGAAGAGATCATATTTGCAATAACGGCACCCAGCAAAGAACATGTAAATGCCAATCTCTACAGGGCACATGTTTTGCCAGCTGACTGGGTTTCACTAAGCGGTGCAAAAGTTGTTGCTTATGATGGTTATCGTATCCCCTGGTCCATTTACGATAAGTTTGATGAAAATGATAGCAGGCTCTCCACATTGGTGAAAGATTACCATATCATGAGAAACAATGTTCCAACGTTAATCGATGGGAGGCAAACAGGACGTCTGCGTCAGGGGGCAATACCTTTAAAATACGGTGAAGACCCTGCATCCGACGGGCTTTTTACCGGTAATGATATTGTGCTGATCCGTTATGCAGATATCTTACTCCTCAGGGCAGAAGCATTAAATGAACTTTTTGGTCCTAATCAAGAATCGATTGATTTAATTAATCTAATTCGAGACAGAGCTTTTGGTGCCGATGAATCAAAAAGGGTTTCCCTATCCATGTTTGCTGATAAACAAAGCTTGAAAGATTATATTTTGCAGGAGCGACAGTTCGAGTTATTATTTGAAGGTGAACGCCGTGCCGATCTGATCAGGCATGATAAGTACATAGAGTTTGCTCATAACAGGGGGGTAGACAATGCCAGGCCATATCATATACGCTATCCTTTACCCAGCTTTATAATCATTGAAGGACAAGGTAACATCATGCAGAATGATGGATATAATAATTAATAATTCCACATATTTAAAACAAAAAATTTATTAAACATGAAAAAGATTTTCTATTTACTAGTAGCATTCACTCTTCTTGTTGTATCTTGTGAAAAAGAGCCGTCGGAACAGGATACGAATCAACCCACAGTTTCCGTTTCAGTAATGCAAAATTTCAATGCAGATCAAACCGCCACTTTAGTAATTGATCTTTCAAAAACCAGTGATAAAGAAGTTGTGGTTAATCTAATTGAAACTGATGTAGAATCCGGAAAAACGAAACTTCCTGTCAATTTTGAGAATACAATCATCATTCCTGCCGGCAATTCAAAAGCAACAGTTGAGGTTGTCGCAGACACAGATAATCTTGAAATTGGCAATTATCAGTCTGCAATAAAGATTGGATCTGCAGGTAACGCAGTGGTAGGTGACAAAAGTGTAGTTTATTTAAATTACACTGTTGAACAGGGAGATACAATGCCCACTGTTACCATTTCAGCAGATGAGTTTTTCAATTCGGAAAATATATCTAATCTAACTGTTAGTCTTTCATCTTCTAGTAACACAGAGGTAGTGGTTAATCTGATTGAAACAGATGCTGAGTCCGGAAAAACGAAACTACCTGTCAATTTTGAGAATACAATCACCATTCCTGCTGGTACTACAGAAGTTTCTATTGATATTGTTGCCGATATTGAAAATCTTCTACCAGGTAATTACCAATCGGCTATCAAAATTGAATCTGCGGAAAACGCAAATGTCAACGAAGAAGACGTGGTTTATATCAACTATCAGGGTGAGATTGGACCACTTTTTACCAGCCTGGAACTTGATGAAGTATTAGCAAGTGATGATTTCGAGGAGACTGAGCCATGGATCAATTTTGACCAGGAAAATGTTGATACAAAACTTAACAATGCAATGGGTGGCTCACAGCAGTACCAATGGACCAATACCTGGGGAGGTGCCTGTGTACATGAAGGCAAAAGTGCAGTAGATGGTAATAATTGTCTACAGATCCATTGGGGAGGAACAGTTAGATTACAGGACTTCACAATTGATCCCGATCAGATATATCAACTTGAAGTGATGGTGCATCCTCTTGGTGGCATCTCAGGTGAATGGAATAACTGGGCAGCTGTTCATTTATTTGTATTCGATCAATCAAACGTATGGCAAAATCAAGGTGTCAAAATCAGGTTAAGCAATAATGATGTAAGCGGAAATAGCCCTGCTTTGCTGGCATTGGATGTTTGGGAAGGTGAAGAAGGCACTGAACGTCCAGTGAATCTTCTAAATTTCTCTGATAAGTGGCAGGAGTACACAATAGATGATGCTGAAGATGGGACGCCTAGTTTCTGGGTACCTTTGAAATTAATTTTCAAAGGAAAAGGAACAACAGATAATCCTTTTATGATTGATTTCTATTTGAACGATGAATATGTAGCTTCTCAATCTTTTGACGATTTATATTGGTTGGGAGACAGCATGATTGGATTCCAGAACGGTTCAGATAATGAAGATCTATGCAGATTTGACAATTTCAAATTGTCTGTGATGAGAGACAGCAGTAGCTCAGAGAACTAAACAATCATATCTCAATCTGAAAGATATAATTAGCTGTTATTGTCGCAAGGCAAATCAATTCGAACAGTATTAAATTAAAAACAATAAGAACATCTGACTGAAAAATCATATTGGCCAGTTGTTCTTATTGTTAAATATTCAGACAAAATCTCAAAGTATTTTTCAACTTTCGGACCTTTTTGCATTGATTTATCATAGTGATAATACTTTCCGGTCATTTATTCAATGCATGTGTGTCATCAGAAAAACTATACAACCGGGTAAAATAGGAAATGGATTTAAACAATTCATATCATCTCAACCCGATCAGTTCAATAAATAATTAAGCAGAAATACATTATGATATCACAGATCAATCTACAATTCATTAAAGCACTGTTTATCTTATCAAACATATTTTTATTATCCGGATGTGAAAAGTCTGAAGTATCAGAAACTGATCAGGGAATAACAATAAGTGACGAATCAGTAATTATTGCTATTGGAGAAAGCAAACAAGTTACAGCATTAGTTTATCCTTATGAAGAAGATGGAGGAGAGGTGATATGGTCTGTAGAAGACTCCTCCATAGCTTCAATAGAGGATAAAGGCTCCCAATACGGAGTCAGCAGGGCAACAATTACAGGTGTTTCGAAGGGTGAGATCAAGCTCACAGTCAAGTCATCAGCTGATAGCAGCATAACAGCCACAATATCGGTGTCGGTGGTTGAATCTACATTTGAAAATATGGCAAAGGGTATAGACTACAGATCCGATGAGCTATACACATACAGTGTCCCCGAAGAGTATCCACAGGAAGGAGATCCACTTTTCAATGTGTCAATCAATGGTATTTATACAGGTGTATATAGTGATTTGAACGCATGGCAGAAGCTTGTCAGCTTTGCATATTTTGATTTTTCTCCTTCCGAAGAGGTTGAAGTAGTTGTAACAACTACTCAATCGTTCAGTAGTTATAAAATATTGCCAGAATCAATCAATATTCCATCTACCAGAGAAGGAAACAACATCCGATTCTCAATTAAAGAGACAGATCAAAAAATCTCCATCGTGTTCGATGAAGAGTATAAGGGAAATACCTTCCATCTTTTCGCGAATGCCATTGATGTGGATGCTCCCACTGAATCAAGTGATAATCTAATATATTTCGGTCCCGGTTTCCACGATCTCTCAAAAACTGACGGGGGGAGAATCACAACAGGGAACAAAAATGTTTATATAGCGGGTGGAGCAGTAGTGAGTGGTTCCATTACAGTCAATGGCAATGGTAATCATGTGAGTGGTCGTGGCATACTGATGAAAACCACACCCAATGACCTGGTCTTGATAGCCAACTATGCAAGACATGCACTCATAGAAGGCATTATTATCTGCAGCCATCGCAATGGCGGCTGGACGGTAGGCATGCATGAAGCATCAGATATCACTGTTGATAATGTGAAGGTTGTGAGTACAAGGTACGCAAGTACAGATGGATTTGATATTGTTAATTCTAACAATATTACAATTCGTAACAGTTTTATCCGATCATGTGACGATGCCATATCGATAAAGGGTTTAATAAACAACATCCCTGCCAAGTGTCCACCAAATGAAAAGATGCTTTTTGAAAATCTACAGATTTGGAACGACTGTAACAATGCAATGTGCTTGGGTGCTGAGACGCGAGCCATGCATTATGAGGACATCCATTTCCGAAACATCGACGTATTGTTCTCATATGATGACAGAGATAACCATACGAAACTTGACGAACGCTCAGTCATGACCATTGTATGTCTGGAAGGGACCTATTTTCGTAATATAAGCTGGGAAGATATACGTGTTAACAGATGTGAGAGGTTGATCTGTCAAACATTTAAGAACGATTTTTGGTTTGGCTCCATCAAGGGAGATCAGACCACAGAAGGAGGGATTGATGGTGTAACCTACAAAAATATTACAGTAAACTCAAATAGTGGAAGCAAAATCGCAAATGAGATTCTACTTAATGGTTGGTACAAGGTGGGCACCCCTACCAAGTACATAACGAACGTGACGTTTGAAAATGTGAATATTGAGGGCACACAAGTAAATTCAATGAGAAATATAATTACAAATAATACACCAGAACAGACTCTGGTAAGCAACATTGTTTTTAAATGAATAATATGCAGTTTATGAGGAAAGGTATTTTATGTTTAGTTTTAGTGATGATATTTAGTGCTTGTAAAGAGAATAAGACGTATATTTTTTCTTACTTCACTGACAATGGGGAAGACGGGTTGTACATGGCTTACAGCACCGATGGATACCATTGGAAGAACCTTGCAGACACTTCATTTCTAAAACCTGAGTTAAGTGATGACAAGTTAATGCGAGACCCCTGCATAATTCTTGGAGGCGACGGAAATTACCATATGGTATGGACAGTCAGTTGGACGGAAAATGGTATAGGATACTCATCTTCAAAAGATTTAATTCATTGGTCAGAACAACAGTTTATCCCTGTTATGCAACATGAGGATAATGTAAGAAATTGCTGGGCACCAGAAATTACTTACGATGCGTTGAATGATGAATATATGATTTACTGGTCATCAACCATTACAGGTCGATTCTATGATGAGAGCCAATCTAGTGAAGACAACTACAATCATCGCATATATTATGTGTTAACAAAAGATTTCAAGACATACTCAGAAACGCAACTGTTATATGAGCCAGGATTTAATGTAATAGATGCCTCCATTGTATATGACAACGGGAACTACGTAATGTTTCTGAAAGATGAGACACTGGTTCCCCCTCAGAAAAACATACGTGTAGCTTATGCCGAAAAGTTGACCGGCCCCTATTCAAATGCTTCATCCCCCATCACTCGCGATTACTGGGCAGAGGGACCCACTTCGGTAAAAATTGATGGTGAATGGTTGGTCTATTTTGACAAGTACAAAGAGGGTAGTTTTGGTGCGGTTCGCTCCAGTGATCTGAAGATATGGAAAGATGTATCTGATCAAATTAGTCTACCAGACGGCATTCGTCACGGCAGTATACTGGAGGTACCCTCTAGCCTTGTAGAGAATATTCTTAAGAGAAGAGAGAATTACTAATTTAAGTTTTAGTTATTAAGTAAGAGATGAAAGAGAGAAATATACGTGATTTAATCAATCCCATTCACTATTCAATATTAAAACTGGTAATCGTTTTGTTATCATTAACTGGTAGTCATCTTTTTGCACGGACTGCCACTATAGAAAATCAGGCTATCATCACTAGTCCTGATGGCAGGCTTGCATTATCAGTTGATTTGGACAGAGGAAAACCTGTTTATAAGGTACTATATGATGAAAAGGTAGTACTGGATCAATCCCCTTTAGGCTTAATAACCAATATGGGAGACTTTAGCAGAGATATGAAGTTCATATCTGCTGAGAGATCGCAGGTAGATTATGCATACTCGCTCAAAAAAACCAAGAAACGAGAAATCCAATACAACGCTAACCAACTGACATACAGGTTGTCAAATATTGACGATCATTCCATCAACATTATTTTCAGGGTCAGTAACAACGATATTGCCTTTCATTATGTGTTGGGAGAAATTGGCGAGACAACCAGTTGTATCATATTGGAGGAAGCCACCGGTTTCAATTTCACACAAACCACCACTACCTTCCTTTCACCTCAAGCCCCGCCAATGACATTTTGGAAGCGAACAAAACCCAGTTATGAAGAAGAATACACTCCCGATGAGCCAATAGGTACACCTTCTAAATTTGGATATGGGTACACCTTCCCCGGATTGTTTAATAGTGAAGACCATTGGATACTGATTTCTGAAACCGGGGTGTCGGGAGCTTATTGTGCATCCCGATTAAGTGAAGGTACAACCGATGGTCTATATCAGATCGAGTTTCCTGATGAGAAGGAGAACAATGGCATTGGGAGTTCCACGCCCATAATATCCCTGCCGGGCAACACCCCATGGCGCACCATTACTGTTGCCGACAACCTGAGGCCGATAGTGGAAACTACCATTCCGTTCGATGTTGTTGAACCGCTTTATGAACCCACTGTCGACTATCAGTTCGGTCGTTCCGTCTGGAGCTGGATTATGTGGCAAGACGAAAGCATAAACTACGATGATCAGGTTACATACATCAATTTTGCAGCTCTAATGGGATTTGAATATATTCTCATTGATGCGCATTGGGATGAGAACATCGGCTACGATAAAATGGAAGAATTGGTGCAGTACGCACAATCAAAAGGGGTCGATGTGTTGTTATGGTACAACTCAAACGGCCTCTGGAATGACGCCCCTCAAGGTCCAAAGAACAAGCTTCACACCTCGCTAGCACGAAACAAAGAGATGCGATGGCTTCAAAAGATTGGTGTAAAAGGGTTGAAGGTCGATTTCTTTGGAGGAGACAAACAACAAACAATGCAGTTGTATGAAGATATATTAACCGATGCAAATGATTATGGTTTAATGATTATCTTACACGGATGCACCCTCCCCAGGGGATGGGAACGTATGTATCCCAACTTTGTAGGCAGTGAAGCAGTGCTTGCATCTGAGAATCTGATCTTTACACAAGAAGCTTGCAACAATGAAGCCTTCAACGCCACCTTGCATCCCTTCATACGAAATGCTGTTGGTAGCATGGAGTTTGGTCCAGTGTTGCTCAATAAAAGGCTCAATCGTGAAAACGACGGAGGTAACATTCGTCGCACTTCCGATGTGTTCCAGATAGCTACCTCTGTGCTGTTTCAGAGTCCCCTGCAAGCATTTGCTATTACCCCCAACAATCTCACAGATACTCCATGGTTTATCATGGATTTCATGATGGAAGTTCCCACAACTTGGGATGAGACAGTATTTATCGACGGTTATCCCGGTAAATATTGTCTGCTAGCCCGTAGAAGTGGTGATAAATGGTACGTTTCAGGTGTCAATGCCTTGGAAGAGGCCTGTAGGTTAAAAGTGAAGCTGCCGATGCTTGAAGGCAAAACATTTTTCAAATACTACGACGACAGCAATTCAAAGGCAGTTGTAGAGCGCATGAGTCTACAACCCGATGAGGAGGTTGAGTTGATTATACAACCAGAAGGAGGAGTCGTTCTGGCTACAGCTAACGAGAAACTTTGGAACTCAGAAAAGAGTAATGACACCCACTTCCAGATCAAAGCCATGGGTGAATATTTCATATCACCCACTTTGCGCACATACAAGGTCCCCGAAGGATATCCACAAGAGGGAGCAAATCTATTCACCATTTCTGTCAATGATAAATATACCGGTGTTTACACAGACTATAATGCATGGAAAGAGTTGGTGAGCTTTGGATATTTCGATTTTAAACCCGGAGAAAAGATGAAGATTACGGTCGATGTTGCCCTTCCCTTTTCAACCTATAAGATATTACCGGAATCAAATGTTGTTAATTCAAAAAGGGAGGGACAAACCATTACGTTCACCATCGATGAAGCTGATCAATTCTTCTCATTTGTTTTTGATGATGCATACAAGGGAAGTACACTGCACCTCTTCGCAAACTCAATTGATGAAGATTCACCCAAAAGCAGTAATGAGGGGTTGATCTATTTTGGTCCCGGTTATCATCGACTTGAAGAGCCATTAAAAATATCCAATGGAGAAAACGTTTACATTGCCGGCGGAGCTGTTGTGCATGGCAGCATTAGTCTGAATAACAACGAAGGAAGTAACATCAGTGGTAGGGGAATATTAATAAGCACTGAACCGGGTGGTCTGGTGTTAGGTGTCAGTAATTCAACCAATATACATCTTGATGGCATTATTGTGCGCAGTCACCGCAATCCAGGGTGGACTGTAGGATTTCATCAAGTATCAGGTGCCAGGGCCACCAATTTAAAGATCGTCAGTCCCAGGTATGCCAGTACCGATGGGATCGATATTTCAAACTCAAGTGATATCCTTGTCTCCAATTGTTTTATCAGAACGTGTGATGATGCAATCGCTATTAAAGGATTAACAAAGGGCTCTCCATCCAGTTCTCCCCCCAACGAGAACATGCTCTTTGAGAATCTCCATCTTTGGAACGATTGTAACAACGCTATTTGCCTGGGGGCTGAAACAAGGGCAAAATATTATGAAAATATTCATTTCAATAACATAGATGTTATCTCATCGTTCGATGACAAGTACCACCACGAGGAGTTAGATGAACGTTCAGTAATGACAATTGTCAGTTTGGAAGGCACTTATTTTCGTAATATTAAATGGGAAAATATTCGGGTGAATCGTTGTGAACGCCTTATCAGCTTATCCTTCAAAGATGAGTTTTGGTTTGGCTCTATCAAGGGTGATCAATCAACCCCGGGACTCATTGAAGATGTAACATTTAAGAATATTTCTGTTAACTCGAACAGTGGGAGCAAAATTGCAAATGAGATCTTGCTACAGGGTTGGCACAAAGAAAACACACCCACAAAAAAGATTATGAATGTAACGTTTGATAATGTAGTAATAGAGGGAAAAAAAATAAAATCCGAGAGTAACATAATGACAAACAACACTGACAGTTTAAGAATTGTCACAAATTTGCTATTTCAATAATTGCAATATCGGGATTCCATAACTCTATAGTTGTACAAAATATACTTCTTCAAAATATCATTAAAAAAAAATGGCTTATCTTTGAAAAACTGTTTTTGTCTTCACATAGCTGTAATTTTCCGGGTTTATCATTGACTCTGCCATACGATAATCAGGTTCGAAGGAAACGGTTACAGTACGGACAACCGGAAAACTTTCCTTGAAAAAGAATAAAAAACAATTGAAACCAATAAAAAAGGGATAGTTAATGTAATGTTAAACCTGTACATTGAATATTGCGAAAAGTTGTACTTATTGCCATTTTTTGTACATAGTAAATTTGCTAATTGTATAAGGTAATCAAACTCAATTCACAGACACTGGTTTTATGACAAAATTTATATACGATAATAAACTACTTAATAGTCTAAAGCGAGGAGATGAAAAGGCTTTTGAACTAATTTTTCACCAGAGCAAAGGTAAAATGATGGGTTTCTTGAAAAATGTTTTACCAAGAGATGAAGATGAAGAGAGTATATTGCAGGAGATCTATCTTAAACTATGGTTGAATAGAAAAACAATTGATACAAATCAAAATTTTGAAACCTTCCTTTTTTCCATTGCAAGAAATATGGTTATAGATGTGATGAGGAAGAGGTTTAACAAGCAAAAATACTTGGATGAACTACACAGCCAATTGAAATATTTAAACGAGGATGGTAACTGTACGTATGCTCATGTTGAATATTCAGAGCTTGAAAACAGAATTTATAATTTAATTGAACAATTACCGGAACAGCGTAAAAAGATATTCAAGTTAAGCAGGATGGAAGGATTGACATATAAAAAAATTGCAGACAAACTTGAAATATCAGAAAATACTGTTGATTCACAAATCCGTAACGCTTTGTCTTTTTTACGAAAAGAGATGAATTATTTTCTCAGTTTATTGTTCTTCATTAATTTTTGAGGCTTACTATAATTCTCCCCGAATCTTCGACAACAAGTATCATTAGAAAATAATATTAATTTTATTGACATAAAGAAATGGAAAACTTATTGTGCAGACTTTAAAACGAAGGTAGTTTTAGAGGTACTCAAAGAAAGGGCAACAAGTTCTATGAGACGGTGATTAATCGCATTTACACGTGAGTATTTCCGCGTTAAGGGCAGATGTTGCTCAGAAAAAACTGTTTGAGTGCAACTACTGTAACGGCATCTAAACTTTCTGACTTTAATATAATTTTCACAGCCCTGTAGGTTACTGAAAGGTCTGTTAATTTGCGCGTATAGGATGAATGGACACTTTTACTCCTTTTACTTTCAACAAATACATTTTCCGGTCTTGACTTTAAGACGGGCAGATAGAAGAATCAAATTATCATTTGTAACGGGATCATAGAATACAACGCCCCGGGATTCCAAAAATAGCTTGGAGGAAATGTTTGTTTATAGAGAAGTTATTATCTTTGGGTTCGCCAGTGCAACCATCATCTTTATAACCTTTATTTTCTGAGCTTTAAAGATAATTAAAATG